>OGRM01000140.1_pt1 | contig 66584 bp, 53 predicted proteins | sample 1553491 | NCBI WGS metagenome assembly OGRM01 (sample SAMEA2580110, study PRJEB22360) | human gut metagenome | biome: human gut; feature: human-associated habitat; material: faeces | place: Denmark | collected 2008/2010
CTCAGCGGCAAGGATGGTGGCGTCTTCCGGAATCTCGAAGCCGGCGGCCTTGGCGATGTACTGCGGGGACTTGCCCGGCACCACGGAGTTGAGCTTCGGGGTCTGTCCGGAGTAAGCGGTGCAGCCGAACATGTACTGCTCGAGCTTGGCCTTCTCGTCAGCGTTCACGAAATAGGCCTTGCGACGCTTGAGTTCCTTGACCAGCGGATCGTAGATGTCCTTGTCGGCGATGATGGCCTGCTCGGTAGCGCAGATCATGCCGTAATCGAAGTGCTTGGAAAGAATCAGATCGTTGGCTGCACGCACGACGTCGACGTTCTTGTCAACGTATGCCGGAGCGTTGCCCGCGCCGACGCCCAGGGCCGGCTTGCCGGAGGAGTATGCGGCCTTGACCATGCCCGGACCACCGGTGGCGAGGATGGTGGCGATACCGTCATGCTTCATCAGGGCGCCGGTGGCTTCGATGGACGGGTGCTCGATCCACTGGATACAGTTCTCGGGAGCGCCTGCCTCGATGGCCGCGTCACGCACGATCTTGGCGGCTTCTACGGAGCACTTCTGCGCGCCCGGGTGGAAGCCGAAGATGATCGGGCAGCGGGTCTTCAGTGCGATCAGCGACTTGAAGATGGCGGTGGAGGTCGGGTTGGTGACCGGGGTCACGCCGGCGACGACGCCGACCGGTTCGGCGATCTCGTCGATGCCCATGACATCGTCTTCGCGGATGATGCCGACGGTCTTCTGTCCGGCCAGGTAATTGGTGACGTGTTCGCAGGCGAAGATGTTCTTGGTGGCTTTGTCTTCCACCAGACCACGGTGGGTCTCCTCGACGGCCATCTTGGCGAGCACCAGATGCTTGTTCAGCGCTGCGACGGAAGCCTTGGCGACGATACGGTCAACCTGCTTCTGATCGAGCTTTTCGAAATCGTCAAGAGCCTTCAGGCCCTTCTTGACCAGAGCGTCGACCTCAGCCTCGGCTGCGGCGAGCTTCTCTTCCGGAGTCGGCTTGGTCGGCTCTTCCTTCTTTGCGTCTGCCACTTGAAGTCCTCCTCGATTCTTTGGGGGTTTGCAAAGTAGTTTCCCGTTATTCCACCCACCTCGAAGCGGATGGACGCGTTGCTGGTCTTTTGTGACCTAGGACACACTTTAGTGAGTATGCAATATGATTTTCCACTGCGTCGTGTCGCAAGAGAAATATTATATTCTGTTCATTTAATGTTTAGATTGCGTTCTTTTGTGAAGAGAAAAAGCTTTAAAACATCATTTTGAGCGTTTTTGTTGCTTTTTATCATAAATCACACACACTTTCTCAAGTCTCACCTCCTCATCTTTTATAAAAGTATTTTCTATATAATATCAATCATATCAAACTTTTACAAAGTTTATTTACTTATCTTGTCCGTCCAATGTATTTTTTCCGCCAGCCAGTAGGAGTTTCGCCCGTTTCTTCAAAGAAGCGCCGATTGAAATTCGAAGCGTTTCCATATCCGCAAGCACGACGAATCGACGCGACGCTTTGATTCGTGGTCGTCAGCAATCTGCACGCATGCCCGATACGCAATCGTCGAACAAAATCCGAAAACCTTATTCCTGCGGCCCTTTTGAACAGACGAGAGAAAGCCGACACACTCATTCCAGCCTGACGAGCGGCCAAATCCAGGCTAATTTCACCGCTCAGATGCGAGGAAATGTACTCAATGGCATCGTTGACCACACTTTCCGCACCACTGCATACAGCCGGATCGTATCCGGACGCAACCACTGTATAGGATTCATCTGCTGAGGCATGCGCGAACACATCCAACACACGAATCAGATCACTAACACGGCAAGCAAGACTATGTTCCTCCATGCTTTCCAGAATCGAACCGGCCTGACGAGCGGATTCACCGCTCAGCACCAACGCCTGCCCCGCACGCCTCAACACCATTGCAAAACCAGACGTTTCCGGAAATCCAGACATCAGCAGACGTATGGTTTCCGGACGCACATGGCACACCACATCACGCTGACGAAGCCGCTCCCCCGGAGCGATGTCGGACACCCAATTATGCGGAAGATTCGAACCAATCAGCGCAACCTGCCCGGCCTCATACGGAACAACGGCATTGCCCGCCATCATCAATCCGGTACCTTCCCGAATCAGATGAATTTCAATATGAGGATGATGATGCCATTTCGCCAACGAGCTTGGGTAGCCATGCTTCACCCAACGCACCGAAGCCTGCGCGTCCGGCACAATGATCTCCAATACGCCGGAATCGTTCGAACTTCCACCTTTCGGCACGAATCCACCAAAAGAGGTCTGAGCCAAAGCCGCCTTCCCATGCCGATTATCGTTGACTTGTACAACAGCACCCATGGCCTAGACCCCTTTCGTCGTTCCGTAACGTGCGTAACGTCAGTCGTTATTCACGGTAATCTGCAGCTTAATGTCTCCAGGACGCCCCTCGGCCATGCGATCGAACGCCGCCTTGGCATCCTCCATCGCATAGGTGTCGGTGATGAAGGGCTTCAGATTCAGTTTACCGTTAGCCACAAGGTCAATGGCCTTCTGATACACATTGGCATAACGGAAGATATTTTCGATGCGCACCTCGGTAGCCTGCAGTTCCGTAATGTCGATAGCCACCGGATTGATCGGAATGCCAACGATAACGGCAGCGCCACCGGGAGCAATCAGCTTCCAGAATGTCTCGTATGACTTCGGCGAGCCCGAGCACTCGAAAGCCACATCAGCACCCCAGCCCCCCGTTTCCTCACGGACGCGCTCCACCAGATCCTCTTTGGTGAGATCCACCGGAATAATACCTGGAATCTGAGCCGCAATCGCCAGTTTGATTGCCGACACATCAGAAATCAGCACCTTGGAAGCACCACCTGCCAACGCGCACGACGCGGTCAGCATGCCGACCGTGCCCGATCCGGTGACCACGCAGACATCGCCCGGCTTGATACGAGCCTTGGTGGCGGACCACATGCCCACAGCCAACGGTTCAAGCAGCGCACCCTCACCGAAGCTCACATTGTCGGGCAGCTTGTAGGTGAACGCCGCAGGATGGTTCACCGTTTCGCACAGGCAGCCATCAATCGGCGGAGTGGCAAAGAAACGCACCGCAGGATCGACGTTATACATGCCCAGTTTGCTGGCACGCGAACTCATATCCGGAATGCCGGGCTCCATGGCCACACGATCGCCCACTTTGAAGCCTTCGACGCCAGGACCGACCTCAACCACCGTGCCGGAAGCCTCATGACCGAGAATCATCGGCTGCTCCACCACATATTTGCCCACGCGACCATGAGTGTAATAGTGCAGGTCGGAACCGCACACACCAACGGTATGCGGCGCGATCTTCAGCTCGCCTAGACCAGGTGCGGGGACGTCAGGCACCTCACGCACATTGATGACGCCCTGCTCTTCGAGAACGACTGCCTTCATGATTATTCTCCTTTGTGGATAATGATGTTTTTTTGAGAAAAATGATGATCGAGCAATTGATATTCAATTGCGATTAGTTACGCTCGATCGCGGCAATGCGATGGCCGCGATCGTCAAATCCGGGTTGATGAGGATGAATGCCGAACGTGACCAACGATCCGATCGCATAGCAGATCGCATACGTCCAGCACACGCCGCCGAATCCGATAGTGGAAACCAGCACCGTCGCAATCAGCGGACCGAAAAACGTAGCCAGGCCGGAAGCGAAATTATGCGCGGAAATCGCAGCACCCTTATGTTCCAACGCCAACGCGGGAAACACGGCTCCCATAGGAACGAAAGCGGAAATTCCCAATCCAAGAACAACCGCATCAGCACACATAAGCACCATATTCGCCCCGAAAAACTGCGGAATGTAATACATGCCCAGCGTGCCGATCACACAGAACCAGCAGCCAAACCAGCGCATTTGCCGCATCCAACCATGCGAATCGCCCATACGACCCCAGAACACATTGCCGAAAATGGTGACCACAAACTGGAATCCCCAAATCTGACTCCATTGCGAAACCTTAAACCAAGCGCCGCCGCCATTGTTGGTAGTGGCCAAGTAGAGTGGCATGATGACGGGAAAGCCATACAACGTCAGATTGCAGATCACACGCACCACCGCAGCCAAAGCGATTTGGCGATTATGCACCAGAATGGTGACTCCTCGACTAAGCTCGCGCAGCTTGTCTGCATTGCTCATGGAAGAGTTGCCAGAACCCTTGCTTTTCGGCACCATCAGCAGGCAAATCAGCAGTCCAGCTATAGAAAACGGCAACGAAAGCCACAGCGAATAGTACTCGCCCACCATCGGAATGGTGAAACTCGGCAAATATGCGCCAAACACGCCGATGCCGAACGAGTAGGCGGCCCAAAACCACCCCATGGCCGACGCGAGCTTGGCAGGATCGATGGTTTGCGCCATCAACACCACGAACGAGTAGATGAACAGCGGGTAACCAACACCCCGCAACGCATACACGCCTAACATCAGCGGATAGACGCCGCTCGGCAGCGCCACACCAACGAACAGCAGGTGCAAAACGACCCAGGCGCTCGCGCCGATAAGCATGATGCGTTTGGCACCGAACATTTCAGCTAGCACACCGGACGCCCAGCCGGCAAGCGCAGCCACCAGCCCGTACATGGTGAACATCAGCGACGATTGCGAAGAGCTGAATCCCTGGTCCACGATGTATTTGGACAAAAAAGTCAATTCAAAGCCATCGCCGGTCATGAACACCGCTATGGCGACCAAGCCGGCCAATAGCGTGCGCGGCAGACCTATCTTCATAACATGTCTCTTTTCTTGGTAGAACGTCGTTGTCACCGTCTCAACTTTTTGTTGATAAATATATTTTCGACGCAGAAAAGTGGCAGAAAATCCTTTATGCACAGCTGTTTTTGATACTTTTTTGCAATACCTGATATCTCAGACCAACACGAGACATAAGGAAAGGACTTTTATGAAGTAATCTTGGAAAAGAAGTTGCGCAGGAAGGATCAACCAGTGAAAGCCCAATCCGCCCTATCAGTCAAAGAAGCCAATCTCAAGGCCATGACCGCGTTCATCTACACTCAAGGTTCAGCCACCAAGCAGATGTTCGAACACGAATTAGGGCTCAGCCTGCCAACCATCACGCAGAATCTGCGCGCCATGGAGGCCGACGGGCTCATCGTCAAAGGCGAGATGCAGCAATCCACCGGTGGACGCAAAGCGCAAATCTACGAATTCGCGGCACACTCCAGCGTGGCTATCGGCGTGCGAATCCAAACCACACGAATCACGGCCATCGCCATTGATCTGAACGGCAAATCCGTGGCCACCAGACAGCGCACACTCCCCTATCGTAACAACGACGCCTACTACCAGCGCATGAACGGCATCATCAACGATTTCGCGCAGGAACTGGCGAAACAAGGCAGCACGGTGCGAGGCGTGGCCTTCTGCATGCAAGGCATCGTATCGGCAGACGGGCAGTCGATCACCTTCGGCAAAATCATGAACAACACCGGCCTGAAACTCAACGAACTCAGCCACGGCCTCAACTATCCGTCGCTGATGATTCACGATTCCGACGCTTCTGCCATGGCGGAACTCTGGTTCGACCACAATCTGAAGGATGCCGTCTGCATCTACCTCGAGCGACGCCCCAGAGGCGCGGTCATCGTAGACGGATCGCTCTACCAAGGGCCCAACCAATGCAATGGCTCAATCGAACATATGACGCTGATTCCAGGAGGCAACACCTGCTACTGCGGACAACAGGGCTGCATGGATACGTATTGCTCGCCGGAAACGCTGATGGAAGACGGCGAAAGCCTGCCCGGCTTCTTCTCGGTGTTGGAACAAGGCGAGCAGGAGCATCGCGAACGATTCTCGCAATGGCTGGATTATGTGGCGCTGGCGGTAACGAATATTCGCTCGGTACTGGCCGGTGACGTGATCATCAGCGGTGAGGCAGCACAATATCTCGATGATGACGATATGGCCGGACTACGCGAACGCGTGGTGGAACATACGCCATTCGGCACCACGGATTTCACCCTGCGCAAGGGAATGGCGCTCGACCATCAAGACATTATCGGCGCGGCTCTGCGTTTTGTGGAGCCGTACGTACGCGAACTATGCGATATGTGACCGCTTTTGCGCACATATTAATCGCATTAGTCGCATCGATTGCATAACAAAAAAGAAGCGTGTTCCGAACCCGTATATAAGGTTCAGCGCACGCTTCTTTGTTTGCTTCCGTCTGTTTCGCCTGTTGTATTTGTTTTCAACGATTATTTGACAGCAATCATCTAACGATAGTTATTTGACAATTTGACAGAATTCAATGGTTTCGCCGTTCGGTCCGTACACGTTGAAGTAGCGGATGCCATGCTCCCAGAAGCTGTCGATATGCTGGATTTCGTTATCTTTGAAATTCAGCCCGAGTTCCTTCGCGTTTTCGAATGCAGCTTCGATGTCGGGAGTGTCGAATGCCCAATGATTGATGGCACCAGTGGTCAGCGGAGCCGGATCACCCTCCCACGTTTCGATGGTCAGATGGCCGTAACGCAGGAATGCACAACGATTTTCGCCGTTATGGAACAGTCCGGCCAGTTCGAAACCAAGCTTCTTCGTATAGAATTCGATGGTTTCGTCGAGATCCTTCGCCGGCATACCGGAATGCTGCAGATCGGTAGTGAATTCAGACATTGCTTTCGTCATAAAATTACCTCCTGATAACGATGAATACGATTGATTTTTCCCTTTTGTGATTAGGATATGCGCTATGCGGCGATGTCGGCGGCGCATTTGCCGTCATGTCGTGATACTTTTTCGCTAATTCCAAGCTGTTCAGGACGAATAAACAGCGTCCGGCACCGATTTTGACGACAGCCTTGGAAGCGGCGGCGATTTTGCCGTCGAGGAAGTCCTGCACCTGCTCGAGTTCAAGCTCACGGCTGGATCAGACCGGCACGAGCGTCGACAGCCTCGACATAGCAAGTCAACAGATAATTTCAAAGTGTTTAGAATGAGGTTATGAAGAACCCACCTTTGCACCGCTACGCAACCCGACCAGGTCTCTATTTCACCGACGATGGTGGCGCGGACGCCGTTGTCCGCTCAGAAACAGCAGACCAAGTGTGGTTTTGCGTACTTGAACCACTTGACCAACCGAGCGCCTTCTATGCCGACGCCGCACGGCTGTTCAACGAACCCGGACTCACGTTCATCGATCAGGCCAAAAAACAGCGCATCTGCACCAGACGCATTCCCTCGCTCAATCTTCGCGAAACACTGTTCCGCATGGACGGTCCCAACTACGGACTGTGGTACGTGCACGTGCCACAAGCATGGGACGGCATGCAATACGGATACCGCGTCAACGGCCCATGGGATCCAAACCATGGCGTGAGCTTCAATCCATACAAACTGCTGCTCGACCCATACGCCAAAGGCATCGAAGGCAAGATGGAACTCGACCCGGGCGCCTTCGCCTACGAATGCGAGATCAAAAACGGCAAGGTCGCCGGTTCGCCGTTCGGACCGATGAGCACCGTGGACTCTCTGGGACACATGCCTGTTTCCGTGGCCATTGACGACCGCGACATCAACAAGCATATGGGAGAACCATCCCACCCGCATGTGCCATGGAGCAAAACCGTCATCTACGAACTGCACGTCAAAGGATTCACCGCGAACGCCCCATGGCTTCCTCCGGAATTGCGCGGCACCTATGCCGGCCTCGCCCATCCGGCCACGCTCTCCTATCTGCAGGACCTCGGCGTGACATCCATCGAACTGCTGCCCATCCAAGCCAAGCAATCCGAACTGTTCCTGCAGGAACGCAATCGCACGAATTACTGGGGCTATTCCACGCTCGGCTACTTCACCCCCGAAGCCTCGTACGCCACCAAGCAGGCGCAGGAAGCGGGAGCGGGCGCCGTGCGGCAGGAGGTCATCGACATGGTGCGGGCCATGCATGAGGCCGGTTTCGAGGTCATCATGGACGTGGTGTACAACCACACCTGCGAATCAGGCCCCGAAGGCCCGACCATTTGCTGGCGAGGCCTTGACAATCTCTCGTACTACCGACGCACCAAAGACAAGATCAGCCGCCTGTACGACACCACCGGTTGCGGCAACACGCTTGATTTCACCAACACGCACGTCACCACGTTCGCCGTGGATTCGTTGCGCTATTGGGCCAAACGCATTGGTATCGACGGATTCCGATTCGATCTTGCGGCGACGCTGGCGCGTCTTGACGGCGAATTCACGCGATACCACCCGTTCCTGTACGCGTTGCGCTCCGATCTGCTGCTCGGCAACCTCAAGATGATCATGGAACCGTGGGATTGCGGCCCGAACGGCTGGAGAACGGGACAATTCGGCATCCCCTTCGCGGAATGGAACGACCGCTTCCGCGATTGCACACGCACCTTCTGGCTGACCGATGTGGAACGTGCACGTGGTGGTGAAACCGGCGACATGACCATGCAGTCCATGGCCACGCGCCTATGCGGCTCAGCCGATCTGTTCGCCACCGACCCCGGACGCGGATCGACCGCATCCGTGAACTACGTGGCATGCCACGACGGCTTCACCACCGCCGATCTGACCCAGTATCGGCATAAGCACAACGAAGCCAACGGAGAGAACAACCGGGACGGCAGCGACAACAACCATTCCGTCAATTTCGGACATGAAGGCCCGTGCAGTGATCCGATCATCACACAGCAACGAGAACGGGCCATCATGAACATGCTGGGCACGCTGCTGCTCTCCCTGGGCACGCCGATGCTGCTTGCCGGCGACGAATTCGGCAACTCGCAGAACGGCAACAACAACGCCTACACGCAGGACAATGAGACCACATGGCTGGATTGGGATTGGCTGTACAGCACCGAGCAGACCGCGGAGCTCAAGCTGTTCAACCTCACTTCCCGGCTGATAGCGCTGAGAAAGGCCCGGGACCTCTACAACCATGAGGATTTCTTCACCCGACTGAGCAAAATCGGACTGTTGAAGAAATCCGACCGCGTGCACTGGTTCCTGCCGAACGGAAAGACGCCGCATGATGCGGATTGGACGAATCCCTCGGTCCGATCGTTCGCCATGCAGCTGCTCTCCCCCGACGAGCCAAGCCTGCTCATTCTGGTCAATGGGTCCGACGAGAACGTCAGATTCCATCTGCCCAACGACATCGAATGGGAAATGATCTGGTCCTCGGCGGAAATCGCCGGCGAATATCCCGGACAGGGCACGCAGATCGAGAAGCTGGCCGAGTTCGATGAGGAAGCGGAGGACAAACCTGCCGGGCGATTCCGCAACCATCTGCAGCGTCTCAATACCATGTATTGGCAGATGGATGAGAATGCCGACAGTCTGAACTCCGCGGACGACGGGTTGTCCGAGGACGATCCGACCCTGTGGACGCTGCCGGCTCTGAGCATCAGCGCGATGAAGCAGATTTCGACGGATTGACGCGCAGCGGACGGCGCAACGAATCGGCGCATACATCAATACGCAAACGGCCCATCCGAAACGTCCGGTAACGGGTGGGCCGCGAATGAGGGAGATGCGGATGCTTCATCTGCAACGTCTGCCAGATACGTCCAACACATCTAACGAGCCCATTGCGTCCAACGCATCTAACGCTTGCCCACAATAACGAGGAAACCCCTCGGAGACCATAGGTTTCCGAGGGGTTTCGAATAAAGCTTGCTGTAAGCTTTAGCGCTTCGAGAACTGCGGAGCGCGACGTGCCTTGTGCAGACCAGCCTTCTTGCGTTCCACGACGCGGGCGTCGCGGGTCAGGAAGCCAGCCTTCTTCAGGGCGGCGCGGTTCGCATCACGATCGATAGCGTTCAGAGCGCGGGCAACGCCCAGGCGGATTGCGCCAGCCTGGCCGGTGGTGCCGCCACCGTCAACGAGGACGATAGCGTCGAACTTGCCTTCGAGCTTGAGCAGAACGATCGGGGAGTTGACCTCACGCTGCAGCAGCTTGGCCGGGAAGTACTCTTCCAGGGTGCGACCATTGATGGTCCACTTGCCGGTGCCCGGAACCAGGCGAACACGGGCGACGGCTTCCTTACGACGACCGGTGCCGTAGCCCGGAGCGATGGTGGAAGTACCGGTGCCAGCGCCAGCGTTGGTCTCGGTGGTGTACGAGGTGAGCTCCTCTTCGGTCTCGAGAACCGCGGAGTCGTTGGTGTTTTCAGCCATGTTTCTTATCTCCCTTCGGTTCACTTAGCCTGCTGCGAGACCTGAGCGATCTCGAAAACCTGCGGCTTCATGCCAGCGTACGGATGCTCGGCACCGCGAACGATGTGGAGACGATCCAGCTGAACCTTGGCCAGACGGTTCTTCGGCAGCATGCCCTTGATGGCAGACTTGATGATGCGCTCGGGGTTGGTCTTGAGCAGCTGGGCGTAGCTATCGCGACGCAGGCCACCCGGACGACCGGAGTGCATGTACAGTTCCTTGCCCAACTTGTTGCCGGTCAGAGCGATCTTGTCGGCGTTGAGGATGATCACGTGGTTGCCGGAATCGGCGTGCGGAGCGTAGGTCGGCTTGTTCTTGCCACGCAGCAGGGTTGCCGCCTGAGTGGCGAGACGACCGAGCACCACGTCGGTGGCGTCGATGACGTACCAGTCGTGAGTCAGATCAGCTGGCTTCGGAGTGAAAGTTTTCACGATGTACCTTTTCTATATATTGTGTTCCGGACCATCCATCAGCATTACACGCGTTGGTTGGGCGCGGAATAATGCCGTTTTTCAGGTCTCATTATCCGTGGGCTCCCTGAAAGTCCTCGATGGCGAGTGGGAAAAGCGCTTTGAAGGACCCCGTAGGGAAACACAACAGTCTACTAGTATATCGCCTGCCTTGACATTCGGCAACACGAAAAACAAGGGTGTCCGCAGACCGTCGGACCTGTGGACACCCCATGGAATCGCCTATAGAAGATCAGCCACGCATGATGGCGGTGATCTCCTGCAGACGCGGTTCGTCGAAGAGCTTTTCGAGCGGCACCACGTTGCCTTCGCCATCGGCCAGCGGAATACGCCAATTCGGATACTCGTTATTGGTGCCCGGCTGGTTCTGCGTGCGCTTCTCACCGACCGCGTCGACGATGGAGGCGGCCATGAGCTTGCAGGGCGAACCTTTCAGACCACGGTACAGCGCGTCGACAATCTCGTTTTCGTTGGCGGCTTCGTCATCCAGAGCAGCCTTGTCGAGATAGCCCTCCTCGACCAGCATGTTCAGCATGGCATTGTGCTCGGCGGTTGCGGACTTCTGGAATTCCTCCACCGGACCGGACAGCAGGCCGAGCTGCTCACGCAACTTGACGTGGCCATATTCGAGGTAACCGGCCGCCGGAGGCATGTCATGCGTATTGACGGACGCCAGTGCGTACGGACGCCAATCCTTCGGAGTGCGGAACACACCGTCCATCTGTTCGAACCATTCCACGGCACAACCGAGAATGCCATGTTCGGACAGCGACTTGGACACATAGGCCGGCACGACACCCAGATCCTCGCCGACAACCACGCCACCAGCGCGGGAAGCCTCAAGCGCGAGAATGCCGAGCATGACATCGGAATCGTAATGCACATATGTGCCATCAGTGGCGGGCTTGCCTTCCGGAATCCACCATAGGCGGAACAGACCAAGGATATGATCGATACGCACCGCACCGGCATTGGCGAACATGTCATGCACCATATCCCGGTACACCTTGAATCCGGTCTGTTCGAGGGCGATCGGGTTAAGCGGCGGCTGGCTCCAATCCTGGCCCTGCTGGTTGAACATGTCCGGCGGGGCACCGACCGTGGCGCCCTTGGCGAAGCGTTCCGGATTCCACCACACATCGGATCCTGCCGGATGCACGCCGACGGCCATATCCGCGACGATGCCGATCTTCATACCGGCCTTGCGGGCGGCCTGCTGCGCCGCGTGCAACTGATCGGTGGCGACCCACTCAAGCCAGCGGTAGAACTCAAGGGTGTCCGGGAACTTCTCACGCAACTGCGCGACTTCTTCGGAATCACGGTTGTATTTGCGCACCCAATTATCGGCGTCGTCGGAGGGAGCGCCCCACTTGTCGTAGCACAGGCACCAGGTGGCGTAGGATTCGATCTCGTCTCCGCATTCGGCGAGGTAACGGTCGAATTCGGCCTGGCGAGCCTTGGTTCGGCCGGCCTTGTAGATGACCCACAGCGCATGCTTCTTGACGCGCCACATGGCGTCGCGATCGATCAGCCGCGCGTTGTCATTCAGCGATTCGACCTGCTCGTGCAGCGCATCGACCTCGGCCCTGTCCTCGTGGGACAGCGTGAGATATTCCGGCATGGACTCCGGACGGATGTAGCTGAAATTGATGAAACGGCGGGAAATCGGCAGATACGGCGATGGCGTCAGCGGAGGCACCGGCTCCGCGGCGTGCATCGGGTTGATAAGCATGAAGTCGGAGCCGGTCTTCTTTTTAGCCTCGACCAGCATGGTCTTCAGATCTTCGAAGTCTCCCACGCCCCAGGATCCCTTGGAACGGATGGAGTACAGCTGGCTCATCCACCCCCACAGGGAGCCGTTCTTCATATCATCGAGCAGTTCGATTTTCTCAGGAGCGCTGATAACGGTTGCAGTCTCCGTTTCGCTTCCGACAGTGACCTTGAGGGTGTGATAGCCTTCGGGCAGATCGGCGGGCAGGACGAGATACGACATGAAGAAGAAGCTGCCATTGATCTCATGGGCGATTTTCTCACCGCCCTCATGGGAGATTTTGCCCGTGAATTGCTTGCCGTTTTCCAACGTGATGGAGGCTTCCGGCACATCGAACATGCCGCCGTGCACCTCCACCTTGCTTTCCTTGCCCACGATATGCAGCACGGTGGGAGCCACCACGCGAGTTTCGCGTTCGGACTTGATGGATGTGATGGACTGGTTGATCGCCTCATCGTTGGAAGCGTCAATACCAAGCGCCTTGAGCACCGCCACTAGAACATCGTCTTCGATTTCGTGGTAATCATGGCTCATACCGACGTAGCTGGTGGCGACACCCACCAGCTTTGCCAGACGAATGAGCGGACGGGCGAGACGCGTTGCGTTTTCGGTCTGTTCTGTCATGGTTCCCAGTCTAGGACCAAAACATGCGCACCACGCGCAGGAATCTCATAAAAATGACAACGTATGCAATTATTTTTCCGCAAGCTGCCGTTGAGCGGCCTTCTGCACGTCGCTTGAAGCGTCCTGCGCCAACTGCTGGAGCATCCGATCGGAAACATTCGGATTCAAGGCGACGGCCCTGCGCACCATGGTCGCAAGCACCACCGGAGCGTCCGGTTCGACCTGCGTTCCCAACGAGCCCAGGAAATCAAGCGTGTCGGAATCCATGGTGGAATCTTCGGCGCCTTCAAGACGCATTTTCCAAGACGTACGTTTGTTGCGCAGCGCGGTGGCACGCACTTCGGGCGACTCATCCTTGGTCAGTCGGCCCACCAGCCAGTTCTTGTCATCGGCGTTTCCCGCAACGGCTTTGCGTACTTCAGGAGACTCGTCGGTGGAAAGCTTGACCAGAATGTTCGGGAACGGCATGGTTTCGGCAAGGAAGACGCGGTCCTCCACCGGCGTATGCGCGTTGCCAGCCACAGCCTCAAGCAATGCGGTGGCACGGGAGAACGCCGCCTGGTCGCTCCGGTCCGGCAGCGGACGTCTGGCGAACTCGCTTAATGCGGCGGAATCAGTGGAATGCCGGAGCCGCTCGTATGTGGCGGTCAACGGCTCGAAATCCACGGTCTCATCGGCGTTCGAGGCGTCGGCCTGCGGATCATTCTCATGCTGCTCGTTCTCATCACTCATATTTTCACCTTACGACACTATATGCATGCGGCTCACAACGTGAACTCATACTTTGACCGGACGGTTGGACGTGCCCACCAGTTGCGGAACGACCGTAGCGTTGAAAGTTTCCACAACTCGGGATTCGAAGACATTCGCCTGTTCCTGCGGAACCACCACAGTCAAGGCGATGCGGTCAGTGTACTGCGCGTCGGTCTGCTCGCCTTCCACCGTTGACAACAGATTCTGGAAGCTGCCCAACTGCGGATAATCAAGAGTTACCTGATATTCGCCGCACGGTACGATTTTCGCCTTGGAAGCAGCCTTGACCGCAATTGACGCACCTGTGGAATACGCACGGATCAGGCCGCCGGAACCAAGCAGGATACCGCCGAAATACCGTGTGACCGCGACCACGCAATCAGTCATTTCGTTTGCCCGCAGCACGTCGAGAATGGGCTTGCCGGCGGTTCCGGACGGCTCGCCATCATCGCTCATGCGTTCCGCAAGACGTCCATCGGATCCACCACACACCGCGGCATAGGCGACATGCCGGGCTTTCGGATGCTGGTCACGGATCGTCTGAACGAAAGCGAGCGCCTCATCCAACGAGCTGATATGACAGGCGTCTCCGATGAATTCCGATTTCTTTTCGACGAAGGCGTCGTGCGCCGGCCGATCGGCGGAATCGAGTATGGTCTGCATGCTGTTCAACCTACCTAACCTCACCGACCGCGCGCATATGCTGCTTCCCGGTTATTTTTTCAGACGACGACGTTGAATTCCTCCCCCTTGAAGAAGGCGGCGATGGATTGGACCACCTGCTTGGTCATGCCGATATACGCGCCGTCGGTGCGCCATGCGATGTGCGGGGTGAGCACGATGCCGGGAATCTTGCACAAAGGATCGTCGGCGGCAAGCGGCTCATGATCGAACACGTCCAAGGCCGCCGGAATGTCTCCGCGTTGAAGTCTTGCGAGCAGTGCGCCGGGTTCGATGACTTCGGCGCGGGCGGTGTTGACGAACAGGGTTCCCGGACGCAACGCGTCGAGGTTCTTCGCCGTGATGATGCCACGGGTGGAGTCAAGCAACGGCATATGCACGCTGACCACGTCTGAATTCGAGATCAACTCGTTCATGTCTTCCACCGGAGTGACATTCAGGTTCTCGAACACCTGTGCCGGCACGTGGGAGTTCCACGCGGATACTTTCATGCCGAAAGCGTTGGCGATGCCGGCCACGGTCTGCCCGATGCCGCCGAGTCCGATGATGCCGAGCTTCTTGCCGAACAGTTCGAAACCGTCGGCACCGTCCCAATCGCCTTGCTTGACCTGCATATCAAGCGCTCCGGCGTGCCTGGTCAGTTCCATGAGCAACGCCATGGCGTGCTCGGCGACGGCGTGATCGCCGTAATGCAGCACGTTGCAGACGCGGATGCCGCGTTCCTTGGTTTTCTCAAGATTGATGTAGCTGGCGACGCCGGTGCCTCCGAACGCATAGCACTTGGCGTCGAGCCTGTCGAGGATGGCATCGGCGCAGTGGAATCCGATGACCATGACGGCGTCGGCATCCTTGCAGCGTTCCACGATGGTGTCCTCGTCCAGTGTGAAATCCTCGTACATGCGCACGCGGGCCACGTTTTCGAGCATCGTGAAGTTCTGTTTGAACGGTCCGATCATCGATTCGATGACCACCGGCATGACCACCAGCGGCAAGTCGGTGCGGTCCGGCTGGGTCTCGAAAACTCCATCCATTTCTTTCACCTCACATCACGAGCGGAAACGCTCCATACAGGTCGATTAACGAATACGAGGCATATTCTGCCACGGGAAACTACTTTCCAGATGAACCAGCTTGTTCTGCGGTGATGTTCCATTCGCGAACCACGTTCTGGTCCGCGCCCATGGAATAGATCACGTTCCAGATACGTTGTCTCTGATTGGCATCTTCTGTTTCGTTCCAACAGGCTCCATCCGGATGGTCGTCCGAAATCGGACACCACTGGTATTGGCCTTGACGCACATTGGCCGTCGGCACCCAATCGATGCGATTGACCCGCCATGAGCCGGCCACGCCTTTCTTGCCGGCGAATTGGACGCGGGCCGTCACGCCTTGGTTGTTGACCTCGTTGCCTGGAATGTAGGACGTGACCGTCACCGCGTTGCCCAGACCGTAGATGATCCATGTGCCGTTGTAGTTCTCAACGGGCTGCGCGCAGTGGCATCCGGCACCGTAGATGACGTCGAACGCACCGGTGTCGGCCAGCTCATGCGCTTCGGACTGCTGCCACGAGTCGGCGTAGTCAAGATATTCCTGCACGGAATGCATGGCGATGGCCACCACGTCGGCGCCTTGTTTACGGGCCTCTTTGGCTTTGGCCACGGCTTTGTCGATGTCGGCCTGATGGTTCGGATCGCCGCTCTCGCGCAGACGGTCGACGCGCCAATCATAATCGGGGGTTTGCGCGTTCAGGGACACGGTACCGGCGATCAGGCCCAGTTTGCCGCCACCGGTCGGAGAATCGATGACCAGCGGTTTGGTAGAGTCTTCCTCGGTCTTGTAGGAGCCCGTCTGGGCGATGCCGTCCTGGTCGAGGGTATCCCACAGGCGTGTGATGCCATCCGCGCCTTGATCCCACGAATGGTTCGACGCATGCGTGCATGCGCGATACCCCACCTTGGCGGCCGCGTCGGCGACCTCCGAGGGAATGTTGAACACCGGATACCCGGTGTAGGGGCCACCGCGAGGCGCGATCGGCGTTTCGAATTCGCACACCGCGATATCGGAGGCATCGATGTACTTGCGCATCGGTTCGAACAGACTGGTGAAGTCATAGGCCGTACCGTCCGTCGCCGCGGTATTGGGACCGGCGAAGTTGTCCCACAGACCAGGGTGGAACAGCAGATCGCCATTGACCATCATGGCGATGCAATCGGTATCCGGACAGTCCGGCGAATTGCCGTGATGTTCCTTTGGCTCGGCCTTTTTCACCACATGCTTTTTCTGCTTGGCCACGTCCATCTGCGTTGTGGCCCCCTGCCCGGCTTGGGACTGTGATGAACGCAAGCACTGCGCCAGGAACCACCCACCTACCGCCAGCAATACAACAAGCACGACGGCTGCGACGATGGCCAGCCTGCGACGCCCTGCAACCAGCACTTCCGGGTTGCGGGCATGCACCGCCTTGTCCCTGTATCTCATGGCACTCCCCCTGTTTCTTCTCATGCTCCACATCACTCTCAATGTTCAAGATTACCTGATGGCCCCGCACGCCATATGCCAAGACGCACGCTTCCTTTACCGTATTTGAGCCGTACCGCGTCTAATGCCGCTTCCGCACCGCGTAGCCGTTCCGATTGGGTCGACGGTTCGGTATCCGTTCCACGACCCCGCTGCGCCTCGTTCTGCTCTTCAAGCATGTCATCAAGCGAAAGCTGAACCGCCGCATCCGCCGCTTCGACCAAACCGCCCGCGCTCATGCCGGCAAGTCGCACCGGTCTGGTCAAGGAAATGGCGTCGATAGAGCTTTCCGGCATGCCCATCATGGCCAGCAATAATGCGACACATTGCGGATACAGCATGCTTGCCGCATCCGTCGGACAGTCCAGCGTATGTCCTTTCGTCGCATAGCTCAAATCCGGGAATCGCAGCTTCACCATGACCTTACGCGCCATCAACCCTCGTCTGCGCAGCGTGCCGGCCACATCATCGCAACACCAGCGGAGCATGGATGTCACCTGCCGCATGTCTTGGGTGTCCTTGTCGAACGTGCGTTCCGCGCCGACGGATTTCTCCTGCGCACGCGGTGCGACAGGGCGGTCATCCAATCCGCGTGCCGCCATGTACAACCCGCGCGCGCTGATGGCTGACCCCGTCGCCTGCTCAAGCGATTCCATGCTCATCTTCGCCAAGTCAGCCACGGAATCAACGCCCCATGCGTTCAGTCGTTTCTCCAAGGACGGACCGATGCCAGGTATGCCACGCAACGGCATCATCTGCACGAATTCGGCATGTCTGGCCACGGGGATCATGAGCATGCCATCCGGTTTGGCATTGGTCGAAGCCATTTTGGCGACAAGCTTGTTCGCCGCGATGCCGACGGAACAGGTGATGTGGTACCGTCTGGCGACCTGATCGCGTATCCAAGCTCCGATGGCGCGGGGACTCTTCCACCGCAGCAGCGCGCCGGAGACGTCCATATAGCATTCATCCACGGAAACCTGTTCGATGCGATCGGTGACGCGGGAGAACACCTCTGTGAAGATACGTCGGGACATCTCACGGTAGTAGTGGATGTCCACCGGCAGAAAGACGCCGTTCGGGCATAGTTTTCTTGCCCGGGAGCTTGCCATCGCCGAATTGATGCCGTATTTGCGTGCCTCATAGTTCGCCGCGGACACCACGGAACGGTTGCCGATGCCGATGATTACCGGTTTGTCGGCGTATTCCGGATGCCGCGCCACTTCGAGGGATGCGAAAAAAGCGTCCATGTCGATATGCAGCACCGTGCATCCGACCTCATCGTGACCCCAGTCACGTTTGGCCGCTGCGATTCTTGGTGCTGTGCTCATGATTCCATGATAGACAACGATTCGGCAGTTTTGGAACAAATGTTCGAATATGGCGAAACCTGCGGGCATACCGGCGTGTCGCATATCGATGAGACCGCTCGACACGGCTTGCGCGTTCGAGTCCCACTGACATCACCACACGTTTTTCTCTCATTTTTTCACAATATGGTGTTTCGCACGCGGATAGATGCTATAGTTACATGCTGTTGCGTCGTAACGCAACAGTGGAGTCATGCCTGAGTGGCCGATAGGGGCACCCTGCTAAGGTGTTAGTCGTGTTTAGCGGCTCGAGGGTTCGAATCCCTCTGACTCCGCCTTGAGGGTTTTCGGAGAAATCCGGAAGCCCTTTTTTTCATGCCAAAACGGCGGAATACCAACGATTTCAAGACATACGGCGCAAACAGAGAATGTACGGAAATGTACGCCAATGCCAACATTTCCGGTACCCAGCAAGGTACCCGAGTTGGGTACCCAACAAGACAGCCGACGACTGCGCTGCAAATAGGCCATCGTGTCGGCAATGGTCATGAGCGGGGGTTCAGTCTTCCTCATAATCACCCCCGTTCACGCTCACCGCAACGTCCAACAATTGAGACGCCACATCCGACGGAATCCACGCAGACACGCCCCTATACGGCGAAACGTCCGGCCTAGAACACTTCAAACAGCTCCTAGCCTGCACAACGCCGAACAGGGTCTTTAATGGCCCGAGCCTCCGCAAGATGCCACCGACGAACCAGACGACGGAAACGGTGAAAAGTCGGATAATCAGTCTCGAAATCCTCCTGCACGTGCAACGGCAAACCATTATGCGACAGGGACGATCCGCAAAGACCATCCCTGTTTACATATCAGTATTTATACATCAACGGCATGCCGTCACAGGCCGAATGCTTTTCGATCCGTTTCGGTAAGCCAATCCGTCCGCATGCCCGGTTCTTGGCACAAATGCATGGCGGGGCATTCCTCACCGATGCAAGGATCCCATACAGGAAGCGGCGTTCCGTCACGGTCCGTTCCGTTGGGATCGCCATTGGCGGCGAAATTGGTCCAGTACAGCCCCATTCGCCTTGCCAGATCGTAATGCCATCCAACGAACGGACGCCAGCATTTCGCAAGGCTTCCAAAGGAGAACCACAGATCGGACGAGTGGAAGGCTCCGGCATCATCCCCCGGCATAGCGACATCGAAATGATAGTAGTATGGCGCGGTCCCACCGCTTGCGGTCCATTTGCGGATCAGCGTGAGATTGCCGAGCTGGCCGACATGCACAGGCTTCCCATCTTCAGTCGAAGCGATGAACTCATTGGTCGTGTTGCCGACCAGCATGTCGACGTTGTTGGCCTTGCAGCCCTCGACGATACGCTCCTCCTGATCGGGAAGGAACAGGCCGTCCACGCATGGCGCCCAATTGACGATCATCGACCAGTCATCTTCACGTCCGCTGTCCGGTGGAACAGGCAGGGACTCGGCGGCTTCCAATACCGTTCGGGCCGGGATTGCACGGGCCTGCTCCAGCGTGGAGACACCCAATGCTTCGAACAGACGGATTCCGTTGGCCTGCGCATGCTCCAGCGTGTCCTGCCGCGCATTGAAATGCCCTAGGCCTGCGCCGGATTGCATGATGGCTTTCTGAAACAGGCCATGATTCATCGGCGAGCAGATCTGGGCCAAGACGCTGGCGGCACCGGCCGATTGGCCGAAAACCGTGATGTTTTCCGGATCTCCGCCGAACTTCGCGATGTTTTCCTTCACCCATTGGATTCCGGCACGCTGATCCAGGAATCCGAAATTCGCATATGGTTCGCCGTCGCCGCGTTCTACGGCCTCCTCATGAAGCAAAGGGTGCGTCATAAACCCAAATGCATTCAGGCGATAGGCCACACTGACCACAACGACGCCGTTCGCGGCGAGATGTGTGCCGTCGAATTCCTTTTCAAATGTGCCGCCGCATTGATAGGCTCCGCCGTAGATCCAGACCATGACCGGCAGCTTTTCGGAGGCTACCATGCTATCCGCGCCATATCCGCGTAATGCCGGAGTCCAAATATTCAGGTAGAGGCAATCCTCGCTCATCGGCACGGCCGGATCAGTGCCCCATTCACGATCATAGAAATCATCGGAGGCGCCCGGCGTCGGCTGCATCGCGGTAGGCCCGAAATCGAAGGCTTGCAGCACACCATCCCATGGCAGGGCCGGCTGCGGCGCACGCCAGCGCAGACTGCCGACGGGAGGCTGGGCGAACGGGACCCCTCGGAACACGGTGATGCCCTGATCTTCAGCCGCCAAGCCTTCGACAGTTCCCTGCGCCACTATGGCCTGTCGCTTCATCGCCCTCCTTCCTTCGTATTCGGCGTCGAATACGCAAAGTCGTAAAAATCGGCGATTCCACCGGTCTCTTTTGTCGAATACAGGAACAATCCGATACGGCAACCTGTGAAATGATCCATTTTGAAGACCATCCGGTGCGCTGTCCCCAATGGACACCATTCGGATTCCGGCGTATCCGCATCGCGGTAGAAGAACGTCACTTCATCCTTGCAATCGGTGAAATCATATACCGCGCGCAGGCGCATGCAATCCGCATCCGCCATGATTTCCGCATCCGTTACGGCTGGACTGTCCCAATCATTGTCGGAGAAGATGGAATCGTCATTCACCGGCTTGTATTGGACGGTCAGCATCGTGCGGCCGTTCCTTCGCGTAAGCGCGATGTAGGAATAGCATCCTTGGAACGCCGCCAATCCGGCGAAGTCGCCATCATGCAATGTCGACGCGTCGACGGTGACTTCGGCCACCGTCACCGGCCCCATCGTGCGCTGCGTCAGCGTGTTCCATGCATGATTGAGATTCGAGCTGATGCGTCCGGAATGCAGGCGGAATGCTCCCGGACGTTCCGTCAGTGACCAGTATTCGTCATGTGTGATGTGATTGAACTGCCAGTATGGCTGCAGACAGTTGGCATCGACTCCGCCTTCAGCGTTATGCCGGGCTATGAATTCGCTGCCGTTGATGGGCGCGACAGGTTCGGCACAGCTTGCAGCCGGCACGCTGACCGAATGCGGCACTTTGCCGTTCTCGCCGATGACGGGGAATCCGTCCTCGCCGAACCGCATCGGCATCAGTGTCGGCACGCGTCCCACACCGCCGCGGTCCTGCATCATGAATGCATACCAGTCGCCGTCCGGAGTGTCCACCATACCGCCTTGCGCGACTCCGTAACCGTGGAAGGACAGGTCGTCGTCGATAATTTCACGCGCTTCGAAAGCGCCATCCAAGGATTCGGCTATCAAGCAGGCTTCTGTTTTGCCCTTGCCTTGCGGGAAGTGACAGGTGAAGACGTAATAGCGTCCATCATGCTTGTATAGGTGACTGCCCTCATAACCAAGGTCAGCCTGCGGATCGTCCTGTGCGATGACCCGGTCAAGCCCACCCGGCATCGGCCCGCTTAATTCAGGATTCAACTCCGTGATGCGCAATGTCGACTGCCCATGTACGACATAGGCTCGATCATCGTCGTCAAAGAACAGTCCGCTGTCGTAGTAGAAGCCGTCAAGCTCACGCTTTCGCCATGGGCCGCATGGATCGTCCGCCGTCAGCAGATAGCTGGCATGCGTATCGTTGGCGGCGAACAACACATACCAGGTGCCCCGATGGTAACGCAGTGACGGCGCCCACATGCCTCGACCGTAGGCGTTGGCACCTTCACATTCCAAACGTTCTTCAGGGGTATCCGCCACGATATTCAATGCGTGCGCAATGAATTCCCAATGCACTAGGTCATAGCTGCGCAGAATATCGCACCCGGGTGTGAAATGCATAGTCGTAGTGGCCATGTAATACACGTCCCCGACCCGGATGATGTCTGGATCAGGAAAATCCGTGTAGACCACAGGATTAGTGTAGACCATAGGATTAGTTGAGGTAATCATCATTCATACCGATACTTTCCGCTCAACGCCAGCATGGCGAAAGCATAGAGGAAATTGTCATAGTAACGACGCGTGCCGGTTCGCATCGGCGTATTCCACAGCATGCGCACCCATTCACGGGCATTATGCTCCGCGTCGGGCTGGGCCGAATGCACCGCCGCAAGTGAGCCTTGCGCGGTCGCGGCCAGGAATCCGACCGGATGAAGCACGACCTCGTCCACGGCGGTGCCGTCGATGGCGTAGACGCTAGTACGGTCGTGGGTCAGGAAGAATCGCTGCAGCGCGGCGACGCGGTCGCACAGCACTTCCTGCAGACCGTTCCAAGCTACATCCAGTCCGATATTCGCCGCGGTACGGTAGGCGTCGGAATAGAAATGCCAATGATTGGACTCGTCGACATGCGGCTTTCCGTCATAATCCGCGTATTCAGCGTTCATGCCGGTCCGCTCGTCGCAGGCCGCCTGCAGATAGCGACGGCTTGCGGCTGCTGCCTCATGCCAAAATGGACGGTCTTCTTCGTCGGCTTCTTCGGCGAATACTTCATAGAAGTGCGGCAGATGGTAGGACGGATCGCTCCACTCGGTTTCCGGAATGAACTTGATGAGCTTGTTGTCGGGATTCCACATGGGCTCGCCGTCGTAGCGTTCGCCCTTATGAACGCAATATCTCAAGATCTCGCGTCCCCATGCGGAATATTCGTAGATATCCTCGCCATCACCCCAGCGACGGGAGGCGAGGAACAGGTCCATCGCGAAATATTCCTCGCCGTCAGGTGCAGGACCATTCGAGTTCGGCGTACCGTCCGGCGCGACCGACCATGCGAAATAATGCGCATGATGACCGTCCTTCATGTACATGTGACGCATTACCCAGCCCCACAGCTTGTCGAATACGTCCTTACGGTCGTATTGCAGGGCGATCATCATCGCATAGCTCATACCCTCGGTACGTACATCGTTGTTGCCGGTGTCCATCACATAGGCAAGGCCTTCGTCGTTCTCCCAATAGAATTTGTTCGGACCTTCGAAAATTTCATACCAGACCTGTGACACGCGCCTATCGATGGCGTCCTGGGCATATCCGCACTGTGCGAACATGGACTCGCCCAATGTCTTGCTGGTATCGGTTGCATTTGTCATATCAGTTGTTCCATTCCCAGATTCGGATGCGATTCTCTCCGGAGACAAGACCATTCAACGCCCCGGCTTTGCGTTCCGTTGCGGTCAAGGCTTGTCCCAGCAAGTCGGTGTCTAGCACATAGTCACTGCCATCGGGCTGTTCATAGCGTTCCTCCACGATGCGAGGCACGCCGAGCATATCGCTGGTGACGACCTGCATCCTGGTATCGGCGACGGCCTGTGGCACAGTGCACTGCAGGTACAGTCCATCGGGTTCTTCGACCAATGTCACCGGCATGGGCTCATCACACGCAACGCTCGTGGAGACGGTGCCGCCGAAGAACGGGGCGTCCTCCTGCATGCGCTCCGAATCGTCGGCCGCACCTTCCTGCTTGTTCAGCCCCTGTGCGCCGGACAGATAGATGTTGCCGCCCGCATATAGAGACTGCAGAGGATTGCGCTCGCCACCACCCTGCGAAGGATCTGCCCACATGGCCCGCTGGCGTTCCAAGTATTCATGCATCGACATCGGGCAATCGCTGTAGGCGGACAAACCATATTCACCGACAGTCGGTTTCACCGGTTGCGGCGCGAACATGTTGTTCAGCCAACGCTCATCGCCGCCGGATACCACAGCGCACCCGGCCACCTCGGTGGTGTGCGGATAGTGATACGGCGTGGAACGGTCGAGAACGGTATGCGGTTCAATGCCGCCACAAATCAGATTGTTGACGAAGGCACCACCTTGCGACCAGTTCTGGAACATCACCGGCGAGGCGAAAACGTTATTGTCCACCAGATACGGCCCATGACTCACTTCAATCATGAGGTCACGGACGTTATCGTGGAACACATTGCGCGTGATGCGTGTGCCCTGCGTCTGCCAATCCATCCACATGCCCAGCGAGCAGTCGTGGATGTTGTTGTTGGCAATGACCGTATCCAATGCGGCATGGAATTTGATGCCAGCGACCTCCCATCCGAAGAATTCACGCTTCAACGCAATGTGATGGACATGGTTATGCTCGATACGGCAGAATGCGCTGCCCATATGTCCGACGATGGCATTCTGTCCACACTCGTAGATGTCGTTGTTGCGTACGATATGACCGCCGATCAGCCCCTTTTCCCAGCCGATGCGACGGGCCTTGAACACGGCCTCCAACTGGTACTGGTAACCGGTCTTGCGCTCGGTTTTCACCCACTCGTTGTCGCCGGATGAGATTTCCTTGCCTAATGACACCGCGGAGAATTTGGCGTCATGCAGCACGTTGTCTTCGATGATCCAGCCATACGACCAGTTCGGGCCGATCATGCCCCACTGCTGCGAGGTAGGCGGCGCCCAATCTCCAGTGGCCTGCGCCATTTCAAAGCCACGCACGGTGATGTAGTTGACATGGTTGCGGGAAGGGAAGAAGCATGTGCGACGAACACTGACCTCCACCAGTTCCTCATTCGGATCGGCACCTTGGAAATTCGCCCAGATCGTTGTGGTGCCGGCATTCTCATCCACTTCGGCATGCCATACATAACGTGTACGGTCCACATCCGGCACAGGGCAGGGAATCTTCAACGCGAAATCCTCATCCGTATCACGCGGCTGCGGATCGTATACGCCTTCCAACGTCGTCGATTCGAAGAAGGAAACACCGTTGAGATACACATCGCCAAGATGTTTGTCCGGGTCCTTGCCGAACTTGGGCATTTCCAGCCAGTCACCGAAAATCGGGGTCGCGAATGGATTGAAATCCCCGAACATCGTATTATCAAGCATCACCGTCCACACATGCGGATGATCGGCCAATTCCGTCCAGCCCTGCACGCATTCCGAGCCTTTGATAACCGGCCGTGCTTCGCCTTCGGCTCCGCAGTAGGTGATACGCTCATGTTCACTCAGACCACCACGTTTCGGATCGACTTGTTCGCGGTATGCGCCTTCATGCACGATTACCGTATCGCCCGGAGAGGCCATCTGCGCGGCCTTGGAAATCGTGGCGAACGGATGCTCCGCGTCGCCGCACGCAGCATCGCTGCCGGTTGGTTTGACATGGTATTCAAACTTCATTGCTGAATCTCCTTATCCAATATCGGATGTGGGAATACAAAGTCTTTCTCCCTTGGCGACATGCACGAACACACATCTTCATGTTTCGTAAATGCTTTAGCATTTCAGTCAAAGCATTGCTTGATTATATGACTTGACTTTCAAGAAAGTCAAGTCATTTAACTAAATACTTAAATTTTTTGTTACGAAAGTTCTATATGCAAATATTTACGAAACTTTCGAATAAATTTAAGTATTCCAAAAGCAGGAAATTACAGGCTTCCGCCCAAACACGATTAACTGCAAAAACTATTTACGCTGTCCCCGGCAATAGCGTTATCATCGATGCTTCATTGGCCGACAAACTGACACTGTACTGGGGAGAGCTCTCTCACTGCGCCACTCCTGGATCAGCGACATCAACAGCTGCACATAGCCATAAGACGCATGGGCGTTGGACTCCCTCTGACTCCGCCATAATGAAGGACCTCCGAGTGAATCGGAGGTCCTTTTTGTTTTCAACGCTTTCGTTCGTCAAAAGGCCATCGTCAGCAAACCGTCAACGTGCCAATCGTTCCGCGGCGGAGGCGATCGCCGCATCACTGGCCGTAGCCGAGAATCGCAAGTATTCCGGCGCTCCGTAGAACTCGCCGGGGCTGGCGACGATGCCGATTTCGGCAAGCTGGCGCAGATCCTCCCAGCAGTCGCCGGACTTGGCTTTCACCCACACGTACAACGCGCCTTGCGGCATGTCGGTGCAGTATCCGTATGCGCGCAGAGCACTCACCAGCATGCCCAGACGCTCCTGGTAACGGGAATGCTGGGTCTTGACCGCGTCGAAGTCACGCAGCCCGGCGGCCATCGCAGCCTGCACCGGTCCGGGAATGATCTGCCCGATCTGTTTGCGGTATGCCGCCATCGGCCCGATCAGCGATTGATCGCCAGCGATAAGCGCCGTACGATACCCGGCCATGTTGCTTTGCTTGCTCAGCGAATACAGCACCAATACGCCTTCGGCGGACCCGCCACACACATCGGCGCGCAAGGCGCACGGCGTGGAGGCAAGCGTATCCGCATCCGCTTCCGCAACGTCGTCTTCCCATTGCATCAACGCATAGCATTCATCGGACAGCACCACGGCACCAATCGCGCGCGCGGCACGCACAATACCGGCCATCTGTTCCGCGGACAGCACCTCACCGGTCGGATTGCACGGCGAATTGACCCAAACGGCCTTGACGCCCGGCACATCCTTCCAGGAATCCGCATCCGCCACGTCGTCGACCTTCAGCGTTTGCGCGCCGGCCAACTGCGTGCCGATCTCGTACGTCGGATACGACACCTTCGGCTGCACGACGACATCGCCTTCGCCGAAATGCAGCAGCGACGCCATCAACGCGACGCCTTCCTTGGAACCGACCGTCGGCACCACATCGGCGCCAATCGCACGCAAATCGACATTGCGGGCGGCCGCGAACCACTCGTGAATGGCGTCACGCAAATCGGCGGTGCCGGCCGTGACGGGATAACCGTACGCGTTCGGATCGTTCGACGAGATGGCGAGCGCCTTGCGCACCGAATCGGGCACGGGGTCGACGGGAGATCCGACGGACAGGTCGATCATGCCGCCGAACGCGGCCTTCGCCGTGCGCTTGTAGGATGCGATGCGCGACCAATCGTATGGTGACGAGAACTCATGAAAGCCCATCCGTAAGTCTCCTTTTCCAACGGGAATCTCAAACCATGCTCCAGCATACGGCAATCGGCCCGACGGCATGGTCGTCCGTCCATACGAAAAACCGGTTCGCCTTCGGCGCATGGAAACGTCGAAGTCGAACCGGTCCAGAAAACGAATCGGCCGTCCAAATCCGCTCGACGAGCAAAATGGACGGCACGACGGTTCAACAAGCCATGGTCACTGGTTCTGCGGAGGAAGCGCGGCGACCTGCTCCGGGTCCTTGCCGATCGGGCCAGCGGCGGAAGCGCCGCCCAGATCGCCGACTTCGGCGAAGAAGCTGACGGCGGCGTCCTTGTACCAAGCCCACTCGTCCGGCAGGTCATCCTCGTAGAAGATGGCTTCGGTCGGGCACACCGGCTCGCATGCGCCGCAATCGACGCATTCGTTCGGATTGATGTACAGGGAACGGGAGCCTTCGTAGATGCAATCGACCGGGCACTCGTCCACACAGGCCTTGTCTTTGACGTCCACACACGGCTGGGCAACAACGTACGGCATGCTTACCTCCTCAACAACAACGTGTACTGTTCCAGATTACTCTTGCGCGGCAACTTCGAGTTCGCCGGCACCGAGACGGGCATGACGGTAGCCATAGCCGAAGTAGATGGCGAAGCCGACGATGAGCCAGACCACGAAACGGATCCAAGTGAGCACGCTCAGGTTGACCATCAGCCACAGGTTGGCGATCGCGATCAGGATCGGCACCCACGGGTTGCCTGGGATCTTGAAGGAGCGTTCCAGGTCGGGGCGCTTCTTGCGCATGATCGGAATGGAAATCGCCACCAGCGTGAACGCCGAAAGCGTGCCGATGTTCACCATGTCGGACAGGATGCCGACGTTGCAGCAGGCCGCGATCAGCGCCATGACCACGCCGACGATGATCTGCAGGCGCACCGGAGTGCCATGCTTGCCGGTATGGCTCAGACCGCGAGGCAGCAGACCGTCACGGCTCATGGCGAACACCACTCGCGTCAGACCCAGCAGCAGCACCATGACCACGGTGGCCATGCCGATGACGATGCCGAGGCTGATGATCTTCGCGGCCCAGTCGGCGCCGACCATCTTGAACGCGACGGCCAGTGACGGATCGGACTGTTTGGCAAGGTCCTTATAGGAGACCATGCCCGTGGTGACGATGGCCACGAGGGTGTACAGCACGATGATCAGGCCGAGGCCCACGCCGATGCCCAGCGGCACGTTCTTCTTGGGGTTGATGGTCTCTTCGGAAGCGGTGGCCACGACGTCGAAGCCGAGGAAAGCGAAGAACACGAGTGCCGCGCCGGAGATGATGCCGGTCACGCCATAAATGCTGGGGGCCATGCCGGTGGCCCACTGCCACAGCGGCTGGGTCATCACGCCGGTGACGGCGGAGGAGCCTTCCACGGTGGAGGCCGGCTGGCTCGGCGGAATGAACGGGGTGAAGTTTTCGGCCTTGATGTAGAAGAAGCCGACGACCACGATGAACACGACGATGGCGATCTTCAAAATGGTGAGCGCGCCGTCCACGCGGGCGCCGATCTTGGTACCCATCACCAGCAGCGCGGTGAAGAAGGCGACGATGATGACCGGAGCCAGGTCGAAGTTGAACGAGCCGATGGCGATGTTGGTGTTGATGTTCCAGCCGATCAGCTCGAAGAACTGGTTGAGGTACACGCCCCAGTATTTGGAGACGACCGAACCGGCCATGAGCATTTCAAGGATCAGATCCCAGCCAATCACCCATGCCACGATCTCGCCGACGGTGGTGTAGGTGAAGGTGTAGGCGGAACCCGCCACTGGAATCATGGAGGCGAATTCGGCGTAGCACATCACGGCGGCGCCGCACACGACGCCTGCGATTAGGAAGCTCAGCACCACCGCCGGACCGGCATGGAAGGCAGCCGCCTGCGCGCCGATGGAGAAGATGCCTGCGCCCACGGCAACGGCCACACCCATGATGGCAAGATCCCACCAGGTCAGATCGCGTTTGAGCGCATGGCCGGACTCACCTGTTTCAGCCAGCGTCTGTTCGACGGATTTCTTGCGAAATACGTTCATGTCTCGTCCTTCTCTTCTTTCCGCCCGCGCGGTTTCACGCTCCACCTTCTAGAGCACAAGGCGCAAGTATAAGTCGTTTTCGTCACATTGACGGCGTGCGTGACGCTATTTAAGATTCATGCCGATGACGACCGGCTCGGGCACCAGTCGGATGCCGAACGCGGCCTCGACGCCGTCCTGCACGGTTTTGGCGAGGCGGGCGATATCTTCGGCTGATGCTCCCCCACGATTGGTCAACGCCAACGTATGCAGCGTGGACAGGCCAGCCGGAGCGTTTTCGTTGATTTTGAACCCCTTATGGAAGCCGGCATGGTCGATGAGCCAGGCCGCGGAAGTCTTGACGCCCTGCCCGCCGCCCGGCAATGCCGCGTCGAAGCGCGGCGCGTCTTCGGGAAGCGTCTCGGCCTGCTGTGGCGTGAGAATCGGGTTCATGAAGAAGCTGCCGCAGCTATGGCGGTTGAAGTCCGGACCGTCATCGCCGTTCTGCTTGGATTGCGATTCAAGAGCGACATCGACCAGATTCGTCTTCTTGGTGCCCTGCATGGCCGGCGACGCATAGCGATGCGCGTCTTCCAGCATGCCTTTAGCCGCACGCACCTTCAGCACCGCGTTGCGGATGTCCGCGGTGTTCATGCGATCGCCCACGGCGACATCCAACGCCTTGGCGAGCTGACCGTAACCGACCACGCCCGTATCGCTGTGCCGCAACGCGAACGTGACGGACAGCACCACGTATCGCGGCGTCGGGAAAAATTCCGCGGCCGGAGTCGCCGGAGCGCTGTACATGCTGGCTTTCAGCGCGCTCATGCGGTAGCCGAAGGCGAGCTGATCGTTGCGCAACGCCTTTACCGCACGTTCCTTGCGGTCCCAAACCTCGACGCTGTCGACGCTGGTGGCGACCTCCTGACCGTACGCGCCGATGTTCTGCACGACCGACGCGCCGACGGTGCCGGGGATGCCGGACAAGCCTTCGACGCCTTCCAGTCCAAGTCGGACGCAGTAATCGACGAAATCATCCCAGTTGCAGCCGGCTTCGGCGTTCACGTGGACGACACGCCCATCATCCTCGACCGGAGCCGCCTCATCCAACACGCCGATGGAGCGTCTCGCATCGCGGACCACCACGCCTTCGAACGGCGTGTCGGATACGAGCATGTTGGATCCGCCGCCGATCACGCACAATGGCAGTCCTTGGGAATCGGCTTCCTCAACGGCCTCGATGACGCCGACGCGCGTGGTCGGCTCCAGGAAAGTGGCGATAGGACCGCCCACGCCGATGGTGGTGAGATCTGCAAAACTAGTCATAACGCTCCAGAGTAACAAAAAACCCGACCAAATTGGTCGGGTTTCGAAAGCTTGATTCCGCTCAGCGGGTCTCGCGATGCACGGTCTGCTTGCCGCAGCGGGAGCAGAACTTCTTGAGCTCAAGACGATCCGGCGTGTTACGGCGGTTCTTCGTCGTGATGTAGTTACGCTCCTTGCACTCGGTGCATGCCAGCGTGATGCCCGGACGAATGTCGGCGCTCTTGCTTGCCATTTAGTTCACCTCTTGTGGTTCGTTGCTATACCGACATTCCGTCGGCCTTTGTAGCGAGAAAGAGACTCGAACTCTTGACCTTACGATTATGAGTCGTACGCTCTAGCCAGCTGAGCTATCCCGCCATGAGAGCCTCGAGTGAGAATCGGACTCACGACCTCTTCCTTACCAAGGAAGTGCTCTACCACTGAGCTATCGAGGCGTGGCGGATAGTGGATTCGAACCACTGAAGCACGAGGCGACTGATTTACAGTCAGTTCCCTTTGACCGCTTGGGAAATCCGCCGTGCTGCCTGTTTGGTTGAACCCCAACCGGCAACCCGTTTAGTATGCCACAGACCGGCCGACTTATGCAAATACGGCGTGTCGCGACAGCCAAAAACGGCCCAAATCGTTGAAATTCCAACGTTTTACGCAAATCGGCGCCGAACAACGCAGAAACCCCGCCTCCCGAGCCTTGCGAACCGCAATATACGGGAAACGGGGTTTCGACAGCTACGCGCTAGTCTCAGCCGAGGACGGCCAGGATGTCACGAGCGGAGACGATAAGGTAATCCTCGCCCTGGTAGTGCACCTCGGTGCCGCCGTACTTGGAGTACAGCACCTTGTCGCCGACCTTGACGTCGACCGGGATACGCTCGCCGGCGTCGTTACGACGGCCCGGGCCGACAGCCAGGACTTCACCCTGCTGCGGCTTCTCCTTGGCATTGTCCGGAATGAACAGACCGGAAGCGGTCTGGGTCTCGGCTTCCGCCTGCTTGACGATGATCTTGTCTTCCAACGGTGTGAGTGAGATCGACACTGTGGACCTCCTCTTTCTAAAGAGAAATCGATACTTACCGCGCCGGGACCCGCTAGCAAGAGGCTGACGATCACTTACGGCGTCGTCCTTTCGCGCTGTGACTTATCCTAGCGCGATTATTAGCACTCTGCCAACTCGAGTGCTAACGCTCTGAGAGAAATTATCAAAAAAGCCTGAAACCATGCGGTTCCAGACTTTGTAAAAAACGGTTCAAGCGTTTCGTCAGGCGCTACGACGGGCCAGAATGGCCTCCAGGCCGGTGCCTAGGGAGTCCGAAGTCACATCCGGAGCCTCCACATCGGCACGTACTTCGGCATCGTGGAATCCCGGAACGTCGACCTCTCTGAGGTGCACGCCCTCATCCACGCGGGCGGCGGCCTCATCGGCATCCATGCTGCCCATTGCGTCGCTTGGCGGAATCAACGGCTCAGCCTCGTCGGAAGGCGTTTCGACGGGCACGGCCTTGGCCACTTGTTTGGTGGATTTGATCTCCATGCTTTCCGGAGCATCCACCTCAACGTCGGCACCGTCGCGAGGCGCACCCAACGAGAAGGAAATCAAGTCCTGCGTGGACTTGACGGCAACGGTTTTGGCTTCTTCGGCCATATTGTCTCGCTCATCGTGGATGGACAGTCCCACTTCCTTGACGTCAGCGGGCGCGGCATCAGCACGTTCGGTTGTCTGGTCGACGGCCTTCTCGGCAGTCTGCGTCTCTTCCTTGGAAGACATCTCTTCCTTGCGCCGTTTCACCGCGGCGTCCCGATCGGCCTTGCCGCGGGCGATCGCCTGGCGAATCTCCCCCTCGGGAACGACATCGGTCTTCAACTGCTCGTCGGCGACCTTGCGGGCCTCGGCCAGCTCCTGCGCGCGCAGTCTGGCACGTTCCGCCTGCTCCGCCTGCGCACGTTTGCGTTCGGCGGCGGCACGCTTCTTCACCTTGGCATGGTATCTGGCGACCTTCCGCTCCCACGCCACGGCCTGCTTGGACGCACGCACACCCAACGCGAGCACCGCGGCCAGCAACGCGGCCGGAATGAGCGCGAACAGCGGACTGAAGTGCAGTGCGAACGCACAGACCAGCACAACGACCGTGATTGTCAGCAATGAGACGGCGATGGCGCGCCTCCTGCGGACCGCGGCGTGACGAAGGGCGCGAATTTCCGCGATCCGTTCTTCGGATGTTGCGCCTTTGTGCGCCTCTGTGGACTGCATCAGTACCCCTTTCGCTGCCGCGACGGTCTCATCGGAAAATCGCGTTCCGCTGTCGGCATCCACCAGATGCAACGACGGTGAAAAGCGGTCCTCGCGATGTTCGATCACCCTCTTCATGCCTTTAATCGTCCGTCTGGGCAACCAAATGAGCATCAGGATGACAACGATCGCAAGCACGACCACCGTGCTTAACGATTCATAACCCATATGTCATAAGAATAGGTGACATTCCGACATTCGAGGCGAGTCCTCCCCGGCGTGTCGAATCAGGAGGGTGAATTCCCTGTCATCAGACGCGCGGTGAAACCGTTTGGCGCGTCCTCGGCCATCAATACGTAGCTTTCATGATCGCGCCATTGGCCGTTGACGTACATATACGCGCGCCGCACCCCCTCCAACGTTGCTCCGACCTTGCGTGCGACGGCACGGGACCGCTTGTTTTCCGGCAAAATGTCGATTTCCATGCGATGCAGTCGAGGTCCGGTCGGGTCGAACATGGCCCAATCCGCCAACAGCGCCACCGCCATCGGCGCGTAGCCACGCCCGGCGCAACGCTCGTCCACCCAATAGCCGACCACGCCGGAACGCATCGCGCCGTAGCAGATCGCGCCCAACGAGATCTGCCCGACGATACGGCCATGCTGTTCGATGGCGAACACGGCACCGGTACCGGCCCGTTCGTTGCGCCGCAGTTGTTTCATCCATTCCTTGTAGGTGATGGGGGCGCCGTGCAGCGGATCGCCGGATTCCCACGGCTTGAGCCAGGCATCGTTGCGCCAGCGAACCTCGTTCCACTCGTCATAGTCGGCACCCGTCAACGGGCGCAGACTCACCGGGACGCGCATGCTGTGCGATTGGATGAATTCCGGCATTTCAAAGGAATTATTCCCCGGACGACGCATCATGTCGCTCAAGGATTGCAAAATCGTCACCCTTCCATTGTGCCCCACCCATACCCCATGTTCCGTTTTCCACGCAATCGAACCGTGGTACAACGAACGATATGGACATGTATGAGCAACAACGCGAGCTGAAACGGCATTGGCGCGCGGCTGCGATCGAACGACGAAAGCGGACGTCCGCCGACCAGCGGCGCGAAGCGGGACGACTGCTTGCCGAACACGCATTGGAAGCGTCGTTGATTCGACCGCGATCAACCGTCGCGGCCTTCGCCTCGATGGGCAGTGAAATATCGATGATGCCGTTGCTCGAAGCGATGTTCGACACGGATTGCCGTGTTTTGGTGCCGCGTCTGGGTGCTGGCATGGAAGTCGGCTGGAGTGAGCTGAACGGTCTTGACGATCTGCGCGACCAGCGCAATGCTGATGGTTCCATCAACACACATCGCCCGCAGGAGCCGGAAAACGCAGCGGAAGGACCGGAGGCTCTCACTTCGGCCGAGCTGATCATTGTGCCAGCGTTCGCTGTGGACGAACATGGTTTCCGATTGGGGCGCGGCGGCGGTTGGTACGACCGCGCTTTGGAGCATCGTAGCAGCACCGCGCGCGTGGTCGCCGTTTGCTGGCCTTGGGAGCCGACCGACGAGACCGTGCCGCATGAGCCGCATGATATTCCCGTCGACGGCGTGCTCACGCCGGATGGTTATGCCGATGTCCGAGGATAGGACGGTTGCGGGGCCGTCTCAGGGAACGTACTAGGATATGTCCCGTTAAGAAATTTGGGATTGTGCGTAAAGCGAGGATATCGTGCCTACTTACCATTACCGTTGCAAGAACTGCAACTACGACTTCACCGAGCAGCAGTCGTTCACCGACGATCCGATCACCGTATGCCCGGAATGCGGCGAGGAGCAGGTCCGCAAGGTTTATTCCGCGGTGCCGATCGAGTTCAAGGGGTCCGGCTTCTACCGCACCGACAAATCCAAGTGACCCACAGGCGCGGAATCCAACGCGACACGCCGGAGATTGTGGATAACTCCCATTCTCCGACCACAACCCCGGATTCCGCTTGCCGTGGTCATAACAATCAGGTCATCATGCATGCATGATGACCTTTTTTCATTCCTTGATGGACCGCCGGCCACATTCGAGTTTGCGCACATCGACGGCTTCGGAAGGACGGACCGCGCGCACGACGCGTCTGCAACGAGACCGGCATGGTTCGACTGCCGCATCGTTGGAAGCCAGACGAAGCAACGCACGCCTGCATCGGTTCCTCGCCGCATTGTGCGCTGGCCTGACGGTATTCGCCACGCTGCAATGCGTACGCGCAGCCATCGCCACGCAGCCTATTGTGGTCGCGGTGCGGAATGTCGCCAAAGGCACGGCCATCACACGCGAAGACGTGGAGTTACGTGAGGCGCCGAGCGATGGCTCGCTGAGCAACGCCTTCCATACGCTTGACGACGCCGTCGGCCTGATCGCACAGGTGGGCATCGGCGCGCACGATGTGCTTATGTCGGGCATGGCCCGTGCGTCCCCCGTTGTGCCGCAGGGCCATACGAGTATCGAAGTGCGTTTGGCAAGTGTGGCCGGCGGTTTGATTCCCGGAGACAAGGTGACACTTTCCAGCGCCACCATGACAGATGCTGAGATGCAGTCCGGCACACCGAATGTCGCGGATATGCCGAACGGTACGGAAACGCCGTCCGGCATGGCTAATGATATGCCGGACGGTGGTGTGGATGCGCAGTTACGCACGATCTGCGCCGAAGCGCTGCTGACCGGCAAACCGGCTAAGGATGCGCAAGGCAATACCATCGCGGTGTTCGCCATGCCGCCCAATGAGGCGGCCGTCGTGTTGCGGGTTCAGGAATACAGTGCGGTCATCGCCACCATCAATTAATGGCTGATAATCCTAATCGATAGCTGGCACCCGGCTGGACGTATCAGCGGCCGCGTTCGGAGAAGACCGCCCAATGTGGCGGAAGCTCGTTTAGGATGCGCTTGTCGTCATCCGCCTCGCGTTGGCGCTTGGTGAGCACGTCCGAAGGTTCGAGTTTGACGCCATCGGCATCGAACAGTTCCGTACCTTGGCGGACCACGCGCTTATGCTTGCGTGCGGTCCGCCGCGTGGCGGAATAACTGGGTGTGGAGTGCGTCTCGGACTGGGTCTGCGAATCGTCATGCTCCATGACGTTTTCGATATGCTCGGCGCTCACCGTTCCTCCCGGTACAGGCTTCCCAGTCGTGCCACGATGCGGTCGACTTCCTTATCGGGGTTCACGAACGCGCCGACGCTCCATACCGTCATCACCGACCAGCCAAGCGATTCGATGTCCTGCAGCAGCACGCGATGGCGTTCCCTGGTGGATTGCAGTCCCATGAACTGCGCGTCATCGGTGAGCACGGCCAAAGCGAACGGCTCGCCTTTCAGACCAACCACCAACGGCAGTTTGAGTCCGTCATCGAAACCGTAATCGACGGCCACGTCCAAGCCGCGTTCGCGGATCCTCTCGGCGAGATCGTTGAAGAGCACGTTCTCTCCGGACTCCTTGATCGCCGGGCGGACCATGCTGTCATCAAGCTGTTCGGCCCAACGCAGCACGGTTTTGAGCGCCTTCGGACCATCCTGATGCAGTCGCTCGTCGTCCATATCGTCGGATGCGAAGGACGAGACGATGTCGAGATGACGGTCCGGTACCGCCAAAGCGTCCAGCAGCATGCCTCGGCCGCCGTCGGATTCCAGCGCGCCGAACTGCTGCAGCAGCCTGCCGTGCGAGGTCTTGGCGTAGCACATCGCAAGAATCGCGTCGGTGGCGTGGGCGCCGGCCACATCGACGATGTCCACGATGCGCACGTGGCGCAGGAACATGCCCATGGCCTTGTCTTTGTTGGCAAGCGACTTGAGCTCGGCACCCAGACGGATACGGAACGTGTGCGTGAGCGCCACCACGGTAAGCACATACGATGCGGGAACGATGGTGAAACCGGCCGCGCGCTTGCGGATGATATTCACCACTTCGTCGATCTCCTGCTGGCTTGATTCGACCAGGCCGGAATTGATGACCGGCACACCGTTGGCGTCCGGCACGAAATGGTACGCGACTTCGCCTTGGTATCCTTCACGCGCCACATCGCACGGCACGGAGCCGTATCCTTCCGATTCGAGGAAGGCGTTGAGCTTCGGCGCACGGCGAACCGGCCTGTCGGTTATCTTCACGCTTGGCAGCAGTGCGATCAGTCGCTGCAGGCCATCGGATGTGACGGTCTTGCGGTGCGCGATCACCACGACCTGCTTCGCGCGGGCGATGATGCTGAGCAGCTCGATGGACGGAATATGCGCGGCCGTATCGATGATGACGGTATCGGCAAGCGGCGCCGGGTCGGTGATGGCAGCGAGCGTGGCTGGCGTTGCCACCAGAATCGGCTTTGCCGCGGCCAAAATCTGCGGATGCTCCCTGCGCAGCCTGTTCAACGGCACGTTTCGGGAACCGGCAAGCGTGGTATGCAGCAGATTGGCTTCCTGCGTGCGGGAGAAAAGCATGTCGCACAGACGGCGTACGGACTCTTGGGCGACCATCGGTCCGATGGAACGCACGTGTTCGACATCCACCTGGGTGAATCGGTCGGCGGCGCTTTGCATGGCGGAGCCATCCTGGTTGGAAATGATGGCGGAGGACTTCACGATGTCTTCGAAAGCCGTGGTCCACCACGCCAGCTGCAGTTCTCCGGCCACGGCGTCGTTCGGCACGCCGCGGTTGCTCAGGTCCGCCACAAGCTCATCCAGACCGGCCGAATGGAACTCACGTTCCAGACGGGCGCGTTCCGGCAGCGTATCCAACGCCTGCTTGTCGTCATACAGGGCCTTCAGACGCTCTTCCACCTGGTTGAGGTCGACGGTGTCCAGATTGCCGCCCTGCGGTGTGGTGGCGAGCGCCACGTTCAACGCGGTCATATCGTTCGTCAGCTGGTCCTGCGTGTTGATGATGTCGTCGAGTTTGGCGGGCAGCACCGGCCATCCGCCGTGAGGAACGAACATGTGCCACTGTTCGGCCTGCTTGGCCACCACGAGCAGCGCCTCATGCAGGTTCTCCACCTGCGCGCCGACGCGCAGCATCGACTTGGCCTCCTTGATATGGCGGCGACGTTCCCAGAATCCCATGGAGCTGCCTTCGGCCTTACGCTGGGCCTTGGGCTTGGTGGCCTCGATCATGGAATCGATGTCGCGTTCGAAGATTTCCGGCTGGAAGACGTCGAGCACGCGGCGCAGGTTCTTGAGCACCATGACCTGGCGTCCCCACTCCTGCGCGGTGGTGGGAATCGGGAAGCCGCAGGTCTGCACGGTGCTGGACACCTGTTTGCGGGTGGCGGGCAGCACCTTGCGCAGCAGCTCGACCACACGCTGGTATGCGCTGACCGCTTCCTCTTCGGAATACAGGGAGGCTTTGTACCAGGCGGTGTCCTGCGCGCCGATGGTGTATTCGCCGAGTTCTCCCGCGCGATACAGCTTCTGAGCCCATTCCTCCATCTTGTCCGCGATGGAATGGGCGGACTGCTTGGCCAGACGCACATGCGTGGTCGGATGCGTGGGCAGGACGGCGATTTGTGCGAGGTTCTGGATGGTCTGGTATGCGGACACGCCCCATTCCTGGCTGACGCCATGCAGGTCGCCCAGATAGCGGGCCAGGCGGGAGCGTACGCCCACCAGTTCGTCGGAGATCTGGTCGAAACGCGAAGTCGCGACGCCGGATTGGAAACCGACTGCGGCTATCAGCTGACGGTCGATTGCCGCATTGGCGCCGTCATCGGCGATGTCCAGCAATTGGCCGCTCATCTCGTTGGCCGCGATCGTCTGCATGAAACGGCGCTTTTGGTCGGTGACGCACGGCACGTACAACACGCTGTGTCCGCCCATCACGCAACGGGAGGCGATTGCCGCGGCCTGTTCGGCCGTGTTGCCGCTGATCGCGCTGTCCACGAAAATCGAATGCCCGGATGCGGCCAGCTGCGCCGCGTATCGGACGGTGTTGTCAACGTCGCCAATCCCGTATTCGCCATGGGGATCGGCGTCGAACGGACTGTATTCGGGAATCTGCGCGTCTTTCAGCGCGTCCGCGGCTTCCTTGTTCCCGGCGAGCGCGTCCAGGACGGTGTTGCCTGTCGGGCCTTGGGACAGCTGGTTGATGATCTGGCGACTTTCCACCAGCATCTGCGAGGACGGGTCCATGAAGCAGCCGAGGATGATGTGACGTTCGATTTCGAAATCGGGGAAAACGCTGGACGCGCGCGCTGTGATGGCCGCGAACACCGCGGACGTTTCGGGGGTGCCGCTTTCGTAATTCGAACCATCGAAGAGCTTGGTCTCGTCCAATGTCACGTTGTTTTCACGCATCACGGCGGCGAAGGCCGCGTTCAGACGCACTCGTCCGGTGAACGCGATGACGGTGCCGTTCTCGATGTTGCGGCCTTCCTTGCGCACTTCGACCGGATACATGAGCACCGGCATCTGGTTGCCTTTCCAAATGGCCACGCCGACCACCAAGGAGAGTTCGCCGACGCCGCTGACACGGCTTTTCGCGTCACGGTCGTCGAGCACGCGTTCCACACGCCTGCCCGCGGCGCGCAGCATGCCGTTGTCTCGGAACAACGAGTCCAAGGTGACGTGTCCTTTGGCGAACAGCTGCGCGATGCCCGATGGGTGCGCATGCGTCAGGTCAAGCTGGGCGCTCAGTTGCGTCACATCCTCAAGCGGGGATGGTGCCAGACCAAGGCGATACTCCTCACGCCATCCGCGGATACGGTCCAACGCGGTGGCCGTCTCTTCGTTTTCGCTCATATACCGACTCACTTCCCTACTGCCTTGCGGTATTCCTCATATCCCGGATTGTGTGCCAAAGCCGCATCGATGTCTTGGTTGCCCAATGCGCCCAACCACGCGTACAGGTCATCGTATAGGGATGGGTTCATGGCGAGGAACGGCAACAGTTCCGGATGACGCGCCATCTGGAACTGCACTGTGAAATCATCCGTGCGTTTGGCGTCATCGGAGGTCAGGCCGTCGACCTCGATGGTCTGCTCCTGCTTGGCGAGGCCGCCTTTGGACACACGGTCGAATACCGATCCCGGTTCGAAGATCGGCTTGAATGCGGCGGTTTCGTCCGGCGCGGGCTGCGATTGGCTGTTTTGCGGGCGGAACCGCTCGTCGTCGTCTTCCGCGGTCACCGTTCCCGGCTGTTCCGTCTGCGGCTGCGTAGCGTGCATCGGCTTCGACTGCTGTTCGGCGGGCTGCTGTTCGGCAGTTTCCGATGTGGGCTGTTCCGCCATCTGCGATTGTTCGGCGGACTGCGTCTGTTCCTGGGCGGACGCGTCAGCCGCATTGTCAGCCTTGTCAACGTTGCCTGTGTTATCGCCAGTGTCGTTCCTGTCGGGCAGAGCGACGGCGATTGGCGTGTTGGGGCGCGCGCTGAACAGCTTGTCCACCGGAATCAGGTTGTTCTTGTTACCGTCATGGGATGCTTCCAAGGGCCGAGCGGCTGTCTCGGTTGAGACGGCAGCCACCTCGGCATCGCAGCCGCATCAGCGGAATCGGCCGCATCGGCCTCGATCTCAGCTTCAGCCTCGGCCTGCGCTGCGGCGTCGGCGAACAGGTCGCGGGGCTTGTCCGCGGCCACGACGGTTTCCTGAACCAAGGAGACCGAGGGGAATGCATCTTCGAGTTCCGGCTTGTCGGCATGCTCCGGCGTGAAGGTCTGACGTTCCGCCTGGTGCAGAGCATCGGCACGGTCGGTGACATTGCGCGCGTGGAAGAACGTCGTCGGCTCGCCGGGAAGCAGACGGCCAACTGATGCGGCTGGATGTCGTCCACGGACATGTCGGCTGCATCCGGTTCCTGCGGAGCCTCGTCGGAGACCGCGTATTCGAACAGGTTCGAAACCGGCTGGCTTGTATCATCCGAGACACCGGAGGTGGCGTCGTCATCCTCGTCATCGTGTTCGAATGCGGATTCGAGCGTAAGACGCACGTCGCCGAACTGCAGGGTCATCGAGTCGATGGGCAGCTTGATGTCCTCGCCTGCGGGCAGGCGCATCAGTTGGCCGTTGTTCGTCACCACGAACGAGCCGTTGGTGGAATGCAGATCTCGTACGGAGCAATTGCCCTGCTTGTCGACGGAGAGGACCGCATGTCTTTTCGACATGGACTTGCCCGGATCCATGATGTCGAGACGAGCGAACCCGTCATCCGACAGCGGGCGCAACGGTTTGCGCCCGATTTCCACGCTTTCGCCGTCATGAAGCGTTTTCACGTTGTTTCCGTCAACTTTGACGGTCCACTGCCGCGTCATTCGTCGATCCTCGCTCACCGTTGTCGGCCTTCCTTTCGCACTACACTATCTGCCATTGTGTCATGATTCATCGCGAAAGTAAGGATTCCGAACCGATAAATTGACAACTTTCGCCTAATTCCCCCATTTTAGAACATGCCTGAGTCATGCTCCATATGCGGAAAACCCCGCTGCCTTACGGCAAACGGGGTTTCCATTACAGCTTGGTGATTGCGGCTTGAAGCCGCGCGAATCACTTGAGCTCGACGGTGGCGCCGGCTTCTTCGAGCTGGGACTTGGCCTTCTCGGCGTCTTCCTTCTTGGCCTTCTCCAGGACAGCCTTCGGAGCGCCGTCGACGAGAGCCTTGGCCTCAGCCAGGCCCAGGTTGGTGATAGCGCGGACGGCCTTGATGACCTGGATCTTCTTGTCGCCAACGGCGGAGAGGATGACGTCGAACTCATCCTTCTCTTCCTCAGCCGGAGCAGCAGCGCCAGCAACAGCGGCAACAGCGGCAACCGGAGCGGCAGCCTCGACGTCGAACTTCTCTTCGAAGGCCTTGACGAACTCGGAGAGCTCAACCAGGGTCATCTCACCGAAAGCTTCGAGCAGCTCATCGTTGGTGTACTTAGCCATAATGGCTTCCTTTCATTCTTGGCGACGGACTGAATTGAAGAGGTGGCCGTCACCTAAAACAATTGTTTTTCTTTTTTGTGGTTGCTTCATTCATGCGGCGAGCCGCAGCGAAATCAGGCAGCCTTTTCCTGCTTCTCGCGCAGCGCATCGATCGTACGCACGGCCTTGGTCGGCAGAGCGTTGAACAGGTACGCGGCCTTGGACATCGTAGCCTTGATGTCGCCGGCGAACTCGGCGAGCAGCTGCGGGCGAGACTTGAGGTCTGCCAGCTTCTTGGCGCCTTCAGCATCGTAGACGGTGCCATCAGCGAAGCCGCCCTTGATGATCAGTGCCTTGTTGGTCTTGGCGAAGTCACGCAGGGTCTTCGCAGCTTCGATGAAGTCACCCTTCACGAAGGTCACAGCGGTCGGGCCGGCGAGAAGTTCATCAAGACCTTCGATGCCAGCTTCCTTGGCTGCAATGCGAACGAGCGTGTTCTTTGCCACAGTGTAGGAAGTATCGCGGCCTAGCTTTTCGCGCAGTTCAGAGATCTGCGGAACGGTAAGCCCGCGGTACTCGGTCAGGTAGATAGCGTCGGCGTTACGGAACTTGTCCGTAAGCTGAGCGACCACCGCTTCCTTTTCGGGCCTCTTCATGGCGTTCCTTCCTTAGTCAACCGTTGACTGTGAGATTCGGAACACCTCGCAGGGCAATAAAAAAAGCCCTGCACGCAGGCAGAGCAACATTCGACCGCTAAGCGGAAAGCCCTTGGTGGGCGTATGTTCTTCAACCTGCGCTGGCTTGGCGAACCAAACTTCGTGAGCGCTTGCACGCTCCAACCAACGGTCTGTGGTTTACAAATGGGTAATTTACTGACCCGTTTGGACTAATCCAGACCGGCGTGTCGCGCCGCCGCAAAAGCAACCCCTTACCAATCGCACGAAATTTCCATGACTTACATAGGTGCTACGTTTGCTTTGTTCAGGGACGCATGTCCCAGGCGAGTCGCGATTCTCGCCGGCGCACGCCACCATATGGCACGCGCCTACCAACCCAAGAAAGATGAGAAAAGAGAAAATGGAGAAATTCTTCCATCTCAAGGAGAACGGCACCACCGTCTCCACGGAGATCATGGCCGGCCTGACCACGTTCTTCGCCATGTCCTACATCATCATCGTCAACCCGCAGATCCTGTCTTCGACCGGTATGCCGTGGGGCGGCGTGTTCCTCGCCACCATCATCGCGGCCATCATCGGCACGCTCGTGATGGGCCTGTTCGCCAATGTTCCGTACGCGCAGGCCGCCGGCATGGGCCTCAACGCGTTCTTCACCTACACCGTGTGCTTCGGCCTCGGCTTCAAGTGGCAGGAAACCCTGTGCATGGTGTTCCTGTGCGGTTTGATCAACATCATCATCACCGTCACCAAGATTCGTAAGATGATCATCCAGGCCATTCCGGAAGTGCTGCAGAACGCCATCGGCGGCGGCATCGGCCTGTTCGTGGCCTACGTCGGCTTCCTCAACGTCGGTTTCTTCACCTTCACCACCAAGTCCGCGGCCAAGAGCGGCGACACCGTGCAGGCCACCCCGGGTCTTGCCGTCATGAACAATCCGACCATCTGGCTGTTCATCATCGGCCTGGTGCTGGCCATCGTGCTCACCGTGCTCAAGGTGCGCGGCGGCATGCTGATCGCCATCGCCGTCACCGCGGTCGTCGGCATTCCGATGGGCCAGACCACCATGGCCAACTCCGTGTCCATCGCCGACACCTTCGCCCAGCTGCCGCAGACCTTCGGCGTGATCTTCACCAAGGATGGCTTCCCGGCGCTGTTCTCCGACGTGTCGAAGCTGCCGATCATCCTGCTGACCATCTTCGCGTTCTCCATGTCCGACACCTTCGACACCATCGGCACCTTCATCGGCACCGGCCGTCGTACCGGCATCTTCTCCGCCGAGGACGAGAAGGCTCTTGAGAACGGTTCCGGCTTCTCCTCCAAGATGGACAAGGCCCTGTTCGCCGACTCCATCGCCACCTCCATCGGCGCCATCTGCGGCACCTCGAACACCACCACCTACGTGGAGTCCTCCGCGGGTATCGCCGCCGGCGGCCGCACCGGCCTGACCTCCGTGGTCGTGGCGATCTGCTTCGCGCTGTCCGCCTTCCTCTCCCCGGTCATCTCCGCCGTGCCGTCCGCCGCGACCGCAGGCGTGCTGGTCGTGGTCGGCTGCATGATGGCTTCCTCCTTGAAGGAAATCGAGTGGGGCGACATCTCCGAAGCCATTCCGGCGTTCTTCGCGTCCGTGTTCATGGCGTTCAGCTACTCCATCTCCTACGGCATCGCCGGCGGCTTCATCACCTACTGCATCGTCAAGACCTGCAAGAAGCAGGCCAAGGATGTGCATCCGGTGATCTGGGTCGTGGCCGTGCTGTTCATTCTGGACTTCATCATCACCGCAGTGCTGTAACAGTCCTTTTCATACGGAAAATGGGCGGTTCCTTCAGTGGAATCGCCCTTTTTTTATCGACTTTCGTATCGGTTTGACGCAGATCCGCATTAGATGGCTTGGGAGAACGCGTCGACGAGCGCGGCCATCCAGTCCGTCAGGGAATCGTACTGCTCCGGCATCTGCTCGGTCAGCTCCACGATCGGAATATTGGACGATTTTGCCGCGGTGACGATCTTGCCGGTCAGCTCGGTCTCCTCCTGAATGTTGACCACCAGCAGGCCGACCTTGCCGGCCTCCAGCATGTCGGTGAACTGTTTGATGTCGGTCGGCGTTGGCTCGCTTTCGTTGGCCGTGGCACGCATGTAGCCGGTCGGCGTCGCGTCTTTGAGGCCCAGGTCCCCGGCCAGATATTCGGCGACCGATTCCGTGGCGGCATAGGCTTCGCCATCCGCCTTGCGTTTGGTCTCCGTGATTTTTCGGGCGACCTCGTCTTCCTTGGAACGCCATTGCTGGTTCAGCTTGTCGAAATCGGCCTTGCCGTCGGGCCTTGTGCCCTCGTATGCCCTGGTGATGGCCTGTGCGACCGCTTTGCGCACCGCCGCCGAGAACCAGACGTGCGGGTTGCCGCCATCCTTGACGCCACCGATCTCCGCCGCGTTGATGACTTGCGATTTGGCGGATTGCGCGGCTTTGACGGCCCATGAGTCGTACCCGGCGCCGTTGACGATGACGATTCGTGCCTTCTGCAGTTTGGCGATGTCGGACGTGGTCGGCTCATAGTCGTGCGCGTCCACGTTGGTGGAGTTGATGATGCTGGTCACCTGCACGCCGCTTCCGCCGAGCTGCTCAGCGAGGGTGCCCCATTGGTTGATGGAGGAGACGACGGAAATCGCGCCATGCGCGGAACCGGCACCGTTCTGCGACGTTCCGCAGGCAGACGCGGAAGTGAGAAGGCCGACGGAAGCGAGTACGGCAATCGCAATTCTTGCATAACGGTTCACGATGGTTCCTCCATTTTCATACGCTTCATGCTTCGGTGAATCCATCATAACCGTAACTGAGAATGATTCTCAACAGCGCGTGTCGCTTCCACAAGAAAAACAACAAACCGACGCCGAGAGCAATCTCAACGTCGGTTTGCGGGGAAAAGGAGCTGCCGATCAGCCAAAACGTACAATTACAGAGTTTCGCACAGCGAAGCGCTATTAACTGGCCAGCTGAAGCTGACTCGCACCAACCCACCGGGTTGGCACTACGTTTTGGCGAATCGGCCTTATCGATCAGCCAAAACGTCCGGAGACGTAGCGTTCGGCTTCTTCGTTCTGCGGGTTGTTGAACATCGTGGTGGTGTCGGTGAAGTACTCGAGGTGACCCGGCTGGCCGACGGCCTTCAGGTTGAAGAAGGCGGTGTAGTCGGCGATACGGGCGGCCTGCTGCATGTTGTGCGTCACGATCACGATGGTGTACTCGTTCTTCAGCTCGTTGATCAGATCCTCCACGGCCAGGGTGGAGATCGGGTCGAGGGCGGAGCACGGTTCGTCCATGAGCAGCACCTGCGGGTGCACGGCCACGGCGCGTGCGATGCACAGACGCTGCTGCTGGCCGCCGGACAGGCCGATGCCCGGATTGTCCAGACGATCCTTGACCTCGTTCCACAGGTTGGCGCCACGCAGGGCCCACTCGACCAGATCATCCGCGTCGGACTTGGAGATCTTGCGGTTGTTGAGCTTCACACCGGCCAGCACGTTCTCGCGAATGGACATGGTCGGGAACGGGTTCGGACGCTGGAACACCATGCCGACGTCACGACGGACGGCGACCGGATCCACATCCTTGTCGTACAGGTTCTTGCCTTCCAGCAGCACCTCGCCTTCGCAGTGGGCGCCCGGAATGATCTCGTGCATGCGATCGAGGGTGCGCAGCACAGTGGACTTGCCACAGCCGGAAGGGCCGATGAACGCGGTGACCTTGTTGGCTTCGATGTTGATGTTCACATCCTCCACGGCCAGGAAGTCGCCGTAGAAGATGTTCAGATGGTTGACATCAATACGTTGTCCCATTTGTTTTCCTTATTGTTCTTATGTTTTCGACTATTCGACCGCGCTCAGCGTTCCGACTTGACGGCGAAGATCTTCGCCACGAGACGGCCGATGAGGTTGAGGATCAGCACGATGAGGATCAGCACAAGGGCTGCGGCCCAGGCGCGTTCCATCGGGATGGTGGTGACGCAGGCCGCGGAAGCGTTGGCCGGGCAGTTCGCGTTGAGCTTGGAATACTCCTGGTAGACGTACACCGGAAGCGTGGTCATCTGGCCGGAGAAGAGGTTGACGTTCGTGGAGGCGATGTAGCCTGCGGTCATCAGCAACGGAGCGGTTTCACCGATCACGCGGGCGACGGCGAGAATCGCACCCGAAACGATGCCCGGCAGGGCGGTGCGCAGCACGATCTTCGTGATCGTGCGCTGCTTCGTGACGCCCAGGGCGTACGAGGCCTCGCGCAAATCGTGCGGCACGATCTTGAGCATTTCCTCGGACGACTTGACCACGGTCGGCAGCATCAGCAGGGAAAGTGCGACGGAGCCTTCGAAACCGTTGATGGTGCCGGGGCCGATCAGAATCGTGAACATCGAGAAGGCGAACAGGCCTGCGACGATGGACGGGATGCCGCTCATCACGTCGACCAGCAGGGTGATGACCTGCGCCAGCTTGCCACGGTTGGAATATTCCACCAGGTACACGGCGCACATCAGGCCGATCGGGATGGAGATGAGCATGGCGCCGAAGGTGATTTCCAGCGTGCCGATGATGGCGTGCAGGATGCCGCCGTAGCCGCCGGACGGGGTCGGGTTGCCGCCGACCACGCCGGTCATGTTGTAGCTCAGGAAGTTGAGGTTCAGCCTCTTGACGCCGTTGATGATGGTGGTGAGCAGCACCGAGAACAGCGGGATCAACGCCACGATGAACGCGCACGAGATGAGCGCCTTCATGGCGAAGTCCTTGCGCTTGCGCGCTGAGGTGAAGGAACGGGTCGGCTTGAACTTGTCGAAGTCGATGACGGGAGCGCCGTCCATCGGCGAAGCGTCGTTATTTGCGGCGGTCATCACACACTCGCTTTCTCGGTGAGCTTACGAGCGATGAAGTTCACCACGAAGGTAATCAGGAACAGGACCAGGCCGGTGCCGATCAGCACGGAAACACCCAGATCGTTGGCTTCCGGATACTGCGCGGCGATGTTCGCGGCGATGGTCTGGTTCTGCGAGGCCTGCAGCAGCTTGACGGAGTAGTTGAGGCCCGGGGACAGGATCATGAGCACGGCCATCGTCTCGCCGAGCGCACGACCGAGGCCGAGCATGGAGGCGGACACGACGCCGGACTTGCCGAACGGCAGGACCGCGAGCTTGACCATTTCCCACTTCGTGGCGCCGAGGGCCAGAGCCGCCTCTTCCTGAAGGCGAGGGGTCTGCAGGAAGATGTCGCGGGACATGGAGGTGATGATCGGCAGGATCATGACGGCCAGCACCACGGACACGGTGGCCACGGTACGGGAGGGATTGGCGGCGGGACCGGCGAAAATCGGAATCCAGCCAAGGTATTTGGCCACCCAATTCCAGAACGGGTAGATGGCGGGCACCAGCACCAGACCGCCCCACAGACCGTAGATAACGGACGGGATGGCGGCGAGCAGATCGACCACATAGCTCAGGGCGGTGGCGAGCTTCTTCGGCGCGTAATGCGAGATGAACAGTGCGATGCCGACCGACACGAAGAAGGAAATCAGCAGTGCCAGGGCGGAAATCAGCACGGTACCGAACAGCAGCGGTCCGACGTAGCCCCAGAAGCTGGAAGCCTTGCCGCCGGTGAAGTTGCTGATGGTCGCGCTGTTGGCCTTCTGGTCACCGCCGATCAACGGCCACGCGCGGAACAGCAGGAACAGCGCGACCGCGGCGAGCACGACGAGGATCAGGATGCCGCAGGCGTAGGCCACGCCCTTGAACACCTTATCCGCGTTCTTGCCGCTCACCGGCTGCTGTGCCGTTTTGCTTTGCGAACTCACGGGTTCTCCTTTTGGTTTGCTTGCGATTGCTTTCGATTTTTCTGGTTTTGCGTATCGTCCGTAGGTATCGTTTCAGGCCGCAGCCGTTTTTTACGCGGCTGCGGCCTGAAACCTACGGTCAGTCACCGATCACCGAAAGCGATCGCCCCACTGTGATGGGCTCACTTGGTTTTGATGGCGTCGATGGACTTGACGACCTTCTGACGCAGGGTGTTGGACATCGGAGCGGAGCCGGCTGCGGAAGCGGCGGTCTGCTGGCCTTCGTCGCTGGTCACGTAGGTGAGCCAGGACTTGACGAACTTGGCGGTGTTGGCGTCCTTGTATGCCGGGCAGGCGACGTCGTAGGAGACCAGCACGATCGGGTAGGCGCCCTTCTCGGTGGTGTTGTGGTCGAGCTTGACGACCACGCGGTTGTCACCCTTGGCGGAATCGTCGAGCGGGGAGGCGTCCACGACCTTGGCGGCGGCTTCAGCGGAGAACGGGACGTAATCGTCGCCGACCTTCACGGCCACGGTGCCCAGATCGCCGGCATGGGAGGCATCGGCGTAACCGATGGTGCCGTCAGCCTGCTGCACGGTGGAGATCACGCCGGAAGTGCCCTTGGCGCCCTGGCCGACCTCGTTCGGCCAGTTCTCGCCGAGGTCGTAGCTCCATGCGTCGCCAGCGGCGTCCTTGACGTAGCTCAGGAAGTTCTTGGTGGTGCCGGACTTGTCGGAACGGTGCACCACGGTGATGTCGAGGTCAGGCAGATCGACCTTCGGGTTCTGCTTCTTGATGGCGTCATCGTTCCACTTGGTGATCTTGCCGTCGAAGATCTTGGCGATGGTCTCGGCGTCCATGTTCAGGGTCTTGCCCTTGCCGGACACGCCCTGCAGGTTGAAGACGACGGCGATCGGGGAAATGTAGACCGGGATGTCGAAGGCGGTGCCGGAAGCGCACACGCTCTTGGACTGCTCGACCTCGTTATCGGCGAGGGAGGCGTCGGAGCCGGCCCATGCGGTTGCACCGGTCAGGAAGGTGGACACGCCAGCGCCGGAACCGGACGGGTTGTAAGCGACCTTGGCGTCCGGGTTGGTGCCCTGGAAGCCGGCGATCCAAGCTTCGACGGCGGCCTGCTGGGAAGAAGCGCCAGCGCCGGAGAAGTTGCCGGAAACGGTTTCGGTCTTGGTATCGGACTTGGCCGAAGAATCGGTGGAAGCGGTGGTGTTGTCACCGCAAGCCGCGACGGAAGCCAGCATCACAATGCCGGACACAGCGGCGATGGAGCGTACGAGAATGGAGTTACGCATTATTCTTTTCCCTCTGTCAACGTTCAGATGGCGTGTGTTTCTGATTTTTCGATTTTCTGTTGTCGCCATCGTTCTTCATGACAATCTCCAGCCTATTGGGCGTTTCACTCGCCCCAAACCAAAAACGGTGAACGGAAGATGAACAGTCTACGACACCTTCGCCGTTCGACGTTCCTTCCGTTCACCGTTCTTTGCAAGCACGATGCGAATGCGCGCTATACCAAGCCTTTCATCATCATTCGCTTGGCGTATCGATCTTGTATCCGAGGCCGCGCACGGTGGTCAGATACTTGGGATGGCCCGGGTCCTCCTCGATTTTGGCGCGCACGCGCTTGACATGCACGTCCAGCGTCTTGGTGTCGCCGACATAGTCGGAGCCCCAGATGCGGTCGATCAGCTGGTGGCGGGTCATCACGCGGCCCTTGTTCTGCATGAGGTATTCCAGCAGTTCGAATTCCTTCAGCGGGAAGAACACGTTCTCGCCGCGGACCGTCACCTCATGCTGGCCGATTCTCATGGAAATGTCACCGCATACGAGCGGAATATCGTCGTCGGCGGCTTCTCCGGATTCGGCGACCATCTGGTTGCGGCGCAGCACCGCGCGGATGCGTGCCAGCAGCTCACGGAAGGAATACGGTTTGGTGATGTAGTCGTCCGCGCCGATTTCAAGGCCGACGACCTTGTCGATTTCCGCGCTTTTCGCGGTCAGCATGATGATCGGCACACGGCTTTGCTCGCGGATCCGACGGCACAGCGCGGTGCCGTCAAGACCGGGCAGCATCAGATCGAGCAGCACCAGATCGATACCACCCTTGGTGAACAGTTCCAATCCTTCTTCACCGGTGGCCGCGGCGGACACGTCGTACCCTTCACGGGTGAGCTGGTAGACCAGCGGCTCACGGTACGACTCTTCGTCCTCGACGATCAGAATTCGCGTCATCAGTGGTTCTCCTCATTCTCTGTTGTGGTGGAGTGGCCGGACTGTTTCTTTTCACGGGTGTTATCATTCGCCGAATCCGCCGGATGGTCGGGTTCCGCAGCGCCCGAAGCCTGCGGCATCGTGATGGTGAAGGTGGATCCCTCCCCCTCACGCGACCATACGGAGATGGTGCCGCCGCAATCCTCGACGCAATGCTTGGTGATGGCCAATCCCAGGCCGGTGCCGCCGGTTTCACGGGAGCGCGCCGGATCGACGCGGTAGAATCGCTCGAAAATTCTGCTGAGCGACGCCGCGGGGATGCCGATGCCCTGGTCCACGACGCGAATCGCCACCTTGCCGGATTCGATGCCGATGCCGACGGCCACCGTGGTATGTTCCGGCGAATAGTTGATGGCGTTCTCCACCAGGTTCTTCACCGCAGTTTTGATGGTCTCATGGTCAGCGACCACGAACACGTCCAGGTTCTGTTCGGCTTCCTTGGCCAGTTCCTCGGCGTTCGCATGCACCAGCACCTGCCGGCCGTTCACGGACAGGACCAGGCTGATGTGCTTCGATTCGGCCTTGACCTGGTTTTCGGCGAGCGCCTCGCGTGCCACGGACAGCACGGACAGCCGTTCCGCGTTGAGCATCGCTGCCGCGCTTTGCGCTTTCTGCAGGTCGATCAGACGGTGGACCAGTTCCGTCAATCGTTCGGATTCCTTGGAGATTCGGCCGGAGAAGTATTTCACCGCGTCCGGATCGTCGGCCGCGTCGCCGATCGTTTCGGCGAGCAGAGAAATCGCGCCTGCCGGGGTTTTCAGTTCGTGCGAGACGTTGGTGACGAAATCGCGCCGCATGATTTCGAAACGGCGTTGCTCGCTCATGTCGGAAATGAAAATCGCAAATAGGTTGTCGGCGATCTGTCCGACGCGCACGTGCAGGTAGAGCGTGTCTTCGGGCAGCGGCTTGCCGGCTTCGACGCCTTTGCCGTTCGTGTTCACCACGCCCGTTCGCGTGCGGCCGTGCAGGGGGATGGTCAGTTCGCGTTCGCGCACCACGCTGTCTGTGGAGACCAGTTTCACGATGTCGCGGATTTCCGCGAGCGCCATCGCCTGGTCGTGGATGATGCCGAAGCGCCGCGCGGCCGGGGATGCGTATTGGACCGTGGCCAGCGAGTCTACGACCACCAAAGCTTCGGGCATGACGGCCACCAGCTGGCGTTCCGTGGACTGCACGGGAACGCGGGGGCCGAACAGGGACACGTTCTTCGCAGCTCCGAACAGGCTCGGATCATTGGGGTCGACGCCGTCCTGCACATCCTGGAAGCCTCGTCTGCGGCCAAGCAGGAACGCCACGACGAACACGACCACGGCCACGACCACCAATGCCGCAACCACCGACGGCGTTGCCAGCATCTGCTCCAACGTCATGCGTTCACCTTCCGATAATCCTCAGTTCTTCCTTAAGACTAGCGGCTTCGGAGAGGCTTTCGCGTATGCAATTCTCTCACGCCACCGGAAGTTTTCCTGCCGTTCATCTTCCGAAACGCAGCATATCGGAATATGAGACGTCCCGTTTGCCGATATGACGATGCATGATGACGGGTCATGCGGCAAACGGGATGTGGAAACGGCTTTTCGCAACGTTAGGCGTTTCGCAACGCCACATGAACGCTACATGCGTTTGGCGATGTTCACCGTCAGTTTCGCGGCGGTGTCCGCGTATTCGGAAATGTCGAACGTTTTGAAATCCTCGTAGTCGGTGTCCGCGTTGTCGCTCAGCGCGCGAATCACCAATGCGGGAACGTCGTTGCGGGCGGCGACATGCGCGACGGCGGCGCCTTCCATTTCCACCGCGTCCGCGCCGGTCTCACGGATCACCTGCTCGACCTTCTGCGGATCATCGACGAAATAGTTGCCGGTGGCGATGATGCCGACGATATGGTGAATGTTCAAGTCGTTCAGCGCCTGGTCGGCCAGTTCGAGCAGACGGTCGTCGCTATGGTATTCCTCGATGGGCCGGTCGGCGGTGCCGGGCTTGAACTGGCCCACTAATCGCATGTCGGTGTCGAGATAGCGCAGGGTGCCGCCGAGCACCACGTCGTTGATGTGCAGATTCGTGTTGAGATTGCCCGCGATGCCGGAGAAGATCACGGCGTCCGGCTGGTCAGCGTCGATCAGATGCTGCGTGGTGGCGGCGATGTTGACGGTGCCCATGCCGCCGACGGTCGCGGCGACGTTGACGGCGGTGCCCTTGTTGGTTTCGAGGGTGCCGCGCGTCACCTTGACGCCGGCTTCCTCGGTGACGGTGACGTTGCTCAGTGCCGTTGCGATATTGGCGACTTCCTCATCCATGGCGCCGATGATGGCGATTGCGGTCATTGCACTCTCCCTGTCTTACGTGCTGTCTTGAGTGTTGTTTTACGCGATTGCGATTCGCGTTTCCCGAATTTTCTGCAATCGCGCGGATAGTGAATCGAATCGGTCACTTCCAGCGGCGCACGGCCACCGCATGGGCAAGCTCGCGTAGCAGCTGTTCCGTGGTGTTCCAGCTCAAACATTTGTCGGTGATGGACTTGCCGTAGACGAGCTGGTCGAGCGGCGCGGCCTTCTGGTTGCCGCCTTCGATGAAGCTTTCCATCATGATGCCGGTGATGCCCTGCTCGCCTTTGGCGATACGGCCCGCGATGTCACGCACCACCTGCGCCTGACGATGCTCGTCCTTGCCGGAGTTGCCATGCGAGCAGTCGACGATCAGCCCATGTGCCGCAGCGGAATCGGCCGGCATTTCGGCGCGGATGGTGTCCATGGCCTTGGCCACCGAAGCGGCATCGTAATTCGGGCCGTGCGAGGAACCACGCAACACCACATGGCAGTCGGGATTGCCGAGCGTTTTGACCACGGCGGCGCGGCCGAGATGGTCGATGCCGAAGAACGTGTGCTGTTGTGCGGAAGCGAAGCAGGAATCGGCCGGAGCCTTGATGGAACCGTCCGTGGCGTTCTTGAAGCCGATCGGCATGGACAGGCCGGACGCCAACTGCCGGTGCACCTGGCTTTCCGTATTGCGTGCGCCGATCGCACCCCAGCTAATCGCGTCGGAAATATACTGCGGACTGGTCGGCTCCAAAAACTCCGTGGCCGCCGCCAAACCCTCGTCAAGCACGCCAAGCAGCGTGCGGCGGGCCAACAGCAAGCCCTTCCTGATATTGCAGCTGCCGTCGATATCCGGATCGTTGATCAGACCCTTCCAACCGACCGTGGTGCGCGGCTTCTCGAAATACACGCGCATGACGATCAGCAGCTCGCCATCCAACTCGCCTTTCAACGCGGACAGGCGACGCGCGTAATCGAGCGCGGCCTTCGGATCGTGAACGGAACACGGACCGACAACCACCAGCAGGCGATCGTCCTGACCGTACAGGCAGGCACGAATCTCATCACGCGAATAGGCGACGATCTCCTGCGCCTGCTCGCTCAACGGCAGGTCGCCCAACACCTGCGCCGGCGTGGGCAACACTTCGAATTCCAGCACGCGGCGGTTCACGATGCGGCTGATGCCCACCTGGTCCTCCCAGCGCGGCACGTCGGTCTCCACCAGCGGATTCTTGCCCTCATCCATGGCCTGCCTAATGGCACGTAAATCCTCAGGCGTGTTCAGCTGCTGCTGCATGATCTCGCTCTCCTTGTCGCTTCCTTTCCCAAGGATAGCAACGATGGTGCAGAAACATCAGCCAAGCTTGCGACGCGCGTCGACCGCGTCGGCAAGCGTGTGCAGCAGCTGCTCGGTACGATCCCACGGCACGCATGCGTCGGTGATCGACTTGCCGTATTCCAGCTGGTCGAGCGGCGCGGGCTTCTGATTGCCCGCCTTGAGGAAGCTTTCCATCATGATGCCGAGAATGCCCTGTTCGCCGGCCGCGACGCGTGCGGCGATTTCTTCGACCACTTCGGCCTCGCGCACCTCGTTCTTGCCGCAGTTGCCGTGCGCGGCATCGATGATCAGACCATGCTCGCTTGGTCCGGAAGCCTTGGAAGCCTTGAGATCCGCCAACGCTTGGGCCACGGAAGCGGCATCGTAGTTCGGACCATGCGAGGAACCACGCAGCACCAGATGGCAGTCGGGATTGCCCTTGGTCTCCGCGGAAATCACACGACCATCCAGATTGATGGAGAGGAAATGATGCTCGAAAGCGGCCGCGAAACACGAATCGGCCGCCGGCTTGATGGAACCATCCGTAGCGTTCTTGAAACCGATCGGCATGGACATGCCGGACGCCAGCTCGCGGTGCACCTGGCTTTCCGTATTACGCGCGCCAATAGCGCCCCAGCTGATCAGATCGCAAATATACTGCGGGGTAATCGGATCAAGCCATTCCGTAGCGGCGGGCAAGCCGAGCCCCAGCACGTCGGTAAGCACCTTGCGAGCCATGAACATGCCCTTGCGAATATTGAACTGGCCGTCAAGATCAGGATCGTTGATCAGACCCTTCCAACCGATCGTGGTGCGCGGCTTCTCGAAATACACGCGCATGACGATGACCAGACGATCATCAAGCTCCTTCTTGACGGCGGCAAGCCTCTCCGCATACTCGTGCGCAGCCTTCGGATCATGAATCGAACACGGGCCGACGATGGCCAGCAGACGATCGTCACGGCCATGCAGCACGTCACGAATCTCCTGACGGGACTTCAACACCAGATCGCTCATCTCGTTCGTGAGCGGAAGTTCCTTCAGAAAATATCGGGGAGCGGGAATCGGGTCAAGCTGACGAATATTGACATCCACGGTCTCCGGAAACACGGCGCGCTCATCCAACAGCTGTGCATCCTTCGAACTATCCGGACCGCGAAGACCTGCCATCGCTTCTGTTCCTCCCCTGCATCATTATGCTTGTGTAGCGCGATAGCGCCACCGTCGTTACCTTAACGGATGGGGACGGAATATGGGGATGGGCGACTGCATGGTGGAATGGGTGGGGGTGACGTGGGACGAAGAAAGCGATATAGGAAAGACCCAACGCGGACGGAGAGTCCGGGTTGGGTCTTTTTTTGGGGGAAACGTGCGTCATGGGGCCTGCCGGGCTGAGGCGATGAGGCCTGCAGCCTCGAAAACGCCTGTCGGCGTTTTCCCTCGCGGCGGAAGCCCACCGGGCTTCCGCTATTCGCTCGGCGCGTATTGGCCACAGGACTGTTTGCTTAACGGCGCGTCGGCTCAGGGAGCGCTGGCCTTAGGCCAGCGCCCCCATCGGATCCCACGCGGGGAGCATGGTGGCGGGTTCTTCTAGGGCCTTGAGGTATTCGGCGGGAAGGAGGGCCTTGGGGACGGCGACCTCGTAGACGTATTCGGTGAACCAGTCGTCGCTCATGGTGAAGTAGCCCTTGTCGGCGATCTTGTCTCCCCACGAGTTCTCCACACGCCAACGGCGGGTGGTGTGGCCATCCTCATCCACATCCACACCGACGAACGCCATCGCGTGATTCATCGCGGAATCGCCGAAACGGACACGCTGTTCCTTGTCCAGATCGAAATCGACGCCATACACGCGGCCATACTCGAACAGGTCGGTGGCCCACGCGCCGTTCTCACGGTCCATCATCGGATGGCAGTCAGCGCCGAACCATACCGGAATGCCCTGTTCCTGAAGAATCTGACGCACGCAGTCCTTCATGAACTGGTTCGGCACGTTGAGGTACTCGGTCGGGTCTCCCCCGGCCACGTTGCCCAGATGCTCGATGCCGATCTTCTTGCCCTTGACGTGCTCCTGACGCGGATCGTCCACCAGGCAGACATAACTTTCCAAATCGGCGGAACCCACATACTTCTTCCAGAACTCGACAGGCGTGATCTCGCCATCGCGGTGGAACTCGCCATCCTTGTCGGTCCACTCCCAATCGAAGCTCTTCGGCGGCTCGCCCAAGTGAATCGTCAGAATACGGTGACCGGCGGCGACCGCATCGGCGATGATCGCATCGATCGCGGACGGATCAGCGTACATATGCGCAACCGCGGTGTGCAGCATGCGGCGCAGCTGCACGTTCATCTCACCGGTGTTCTTGGAGGATTCGGTCTCCGGGAACAGATCCTTCGGCACCGCGCCATACTTCTTGTACACGTTCATGGCCATGGTCCACTGGCCGCCGTCGCCCATCACGTCGGACAGCAGATGCTGCATCAGACGCGAATCGGCAGGCTCGCCGGCACGCACCAGCTTGGCCACGTCCTTCAGGAAGTAGTTGACGCGTTCGAGCTTGTCGTAGTACATGGCGTAGTTCTGGGAGAACTCGAACTCCTTGAGACCCATGTTCTGCTTGGCCACGAAACGGGCCACGTTCAGAGAGCTGAACAGCCAGCAACGGCCGGAACGGTCCTGATGGGTGACGGTGCCATTGTCCACGACGGTGGAGAAACGACGCTGCATCAGACGGGCGCGATCGTAGTTGCGCGCCACCTTGTCGATGCCGGCCGCCGTGACGGCGTTCATGGCCATGCGATTGTGCTCGCTTGCTTCGAAATCGTCGACGAGCTTGTTCAGTTCATCACCGCTCAATGGCGTGATGTCGGTCATTATCCATTCCCTTTCTATGGTTTCAGTTGTTCTGCGAAGCGTCTGCGGATTTGGCGTCGCCTTCCGGCTCGGTCTCGGCTGCGGAATCGTTCTCGACGGCATCCTGCGTGTCGGCGTCTGCCGGTGCGGCGGTCTCATCGTCGTGCTGCGCGTCGTCATCAGATTGCGCGTCGGAAGGCTCGCCTTCATCGACGGCGTTGACCACGGACAGGTCGTTCATGCCGAAACCGGAGAACGCGTTGGAGAACATGGCACGCAGTTCGCTGACGCGCTGCGTGATCTGGGCCTCACGGCTCTGCAGGTCGGCGATGCGCTGCTGCACGCCGTCCAGTTCCTTCTTCGCGGCCTCGCGACGCTCGTTGATCTGCTCGTCGGCGTCTTCGGTGGCCTGCTTGAGGATGCTCGCCGCGTTCGCGTCCGCCTCGTCACGCTTGCTGGAAGCGTACGCCTCAGCCTCGTCACGGGTCTTCTGCGCGGAGGAAATCAACTCGCTGGCCTGCTTGTTGGCGGCCTCGCGACGCTCGTTCAGGTCGGTGAGCAGCTCATTGACCTTCTTCGTGGCCTCCTCCTGCTGGGCGGAGATGTCGGCGCGGATCTGCTCCACTTCGGCGTTGACCTGGCTGATGGTCTTGGTGCGGTGCACTTCCGCCTCGTCGGTGATCTCCTGGGCCTTCGCCTTGGCGGTGTCGGTGATTTCGGCGGCACGGCGCTGCGCGTCGGTCATCATCTTGGACACCTGCTCGCGCACGTCCGCCAGCTTCTTGTTGGCTTCGGCAAGCGCGGATTCGATCTGGTCGTTGGTCTCGCTCTTCAGGCGGGAGATCTCCTCATTGGCGTTCTTGCGCTGTTCGGCGATCTTGCTGGTCGCCTCGGTGCGCATGTCGGAAATCTCACGTTCCTGCGTGGCGCGTTCGGCGGCAAGACGCTTGCCGTGTTCCTCACGGGAGTTGGTCAGTTCCAGATCGACGGTCTGACGCTGCGCCACCACGGCCTTCTGGGCCTCGCTGCGCATCTGGTCGACCTCATGCTGGGCATTGGCCCTCATGGCTTCGGATTCGTCCTTGGCGTCACCGAGCACCTTGGCCGCCTTGGCGTTGGCGTCGTCCATGATGCGCTTGGCGTCGATTTTGGCGTTGTTCAGCAGTGTTTCAGCCTGCAGCTGCACCGTGGCGCGGGCCGCGGAAGCGTCCTTCTTGGCTCGTTCAAGCAGCTCGGCGCTGGTCTGTTCCGCGCTGGCGAGCATCTGCTGGGCGTTGGCGCCCAGTGACGCGAAGGACTTCGGAGCGGCCTTCTTGTTCTTTTCCTCCTGCAGCTGCGCCTGCAGCTCAAGGATGGTCTGGTCGTCGGCCTTGACCTGCTCACGCAGACGGTTCACCGTCTCCTGAGCCGAAGCGAACGCCTCGTCGACTCGATCCTTGTCGTACCCCCTCAACACGATTGGGAACTGCTCAACCATGCCCTTTTCCTTTCACGAATTCCCTACACTTTGCGCATCTGCCAGCGCGCACTCGTTCAGTACTCTATCTCAGTCAGCAGGCGGCACGCAGGACGAAATGCATTATTCTCACAGAGAGCACAGAAATCGTTCGAAAAAGTCTGTCGGGGGTATGGCGGTATGTCCGCGACCACGTGTCGAAACCGCATGACTCACATGTCGCAGAAAATCGTGCCGTAGAAAGCGGAGCCGTCCTCAGCCAAGCAGAATGTCGCTTGACGAGGGTTGCAGGAAGTATCGTACCGATTCACGCAGCACGTCATCGACCGCAGCGGTCTGCTGTTCGATCGACAGTCCACGTTCGTGCGGCCGACCGTTGACGATCGGCAGGCTGACGAACCCCGACAGAATGCGACGTTCCTGGCCCGCCGACCAGTTGAGCAGATGGTAGAACAGCGAATTGCATACGAACGTACCGGCGTCGGAACTCAACGCGGCGGGAATCTCGTGTTTGGCGAAATCGTGCAGTATCGACCGCAACGGCAGGCGCGTCCAGTACGCGGCCGGACCTTCCGGGTCGATCGGGCGGCGGGGCGGAATCACGTTGTCGGCATCCGGCTTGGCTGCATCCATGAGATTTGTGGCGCATCGTTCCAGCAGAATGCCACGGGAGGTGCGCTTGAGCCCTGTGGCGATGACGATGTCCGGCTTGGCCTGTTCGATGGCTTCCAGCAGTGTGGGCCAGGCTTTGGCGAAGCTCACCGGAAGCGTGACGTTGGTGACGGTGACGGCGATGTCCTGCAGCAGTTCTTCGGAGATCGCCTGCGATTGCGCCGGATCGGCCCATTGCTTGGCTACCGCCGCCGGCACGAGCACGGCCGGATTGACGTCGATGCCTTCGTAGGGCGTGAAACCGGAGATGACGATGTTGATCTGCTGCATGGTTTCCAGTGTACGTGGTGAATGTGTTGAACGTTAAGTCTGCCGACACGTCGACGGACTTAACGTTCGATGAAAATCAACGGCTGTGCATCTGGGAGAACGCTTCGGCGAACACGGCGTGCATGCGCGCCTTGGCTTCCTCCTTGGCGTGTTCGGGGTCGAGGCTACGGGCGATGCCTTCGGCGATCGGCATGTCGGATGGCGTGGTGATTTTGAGGTTCGTTTCGGAACCGTCCACGATGGCGACCGGCTCGTCGGGCAGGTAGTCCACCACCACGCGCGTGTCGTCGGTCGGGTGGAAGTCGGGGTCGGCGGCGGCCAGTTCGTAGGCTTTGACGATGGTGCCGAAACGGAACGCCTGCGGGGTCTGCGCGCGGAAGGTATTCGGACGTTCCGGCACGGATTTGACCACCTTGCGATCGCCCAGATCCTCTGTGAGCAGAATCGTGTCGGTGGAGGCGTAGGCCACGGTGGCGGCGTTGAACTGGTCCAAGCTGTCGATGCAGCCGTCGATGGACCGCTCCTCGACGAACGGACGCACGCCGTCATGGATGAGGATTTTCGCGCCGGAGGGAATGCCGGCCTGTTTGAGCAGGTCCAAGGCGGCGAGCGTGCTGTCCACGCGTTCGGCGCCGCCGGGAACGATGGCCCGCACTTTGGCGTAGCCGGCTTCGTCGATAAGCTCGTTCACCGTCTCTTCGACGCGTTCGTTGACCACCACGATGATGTCGCTGATGCGGTCGTTGTTTTCGAATGCCTCGATGCTCCAGCAGACGATTGGCTTGCCGCCCACCGACACCAGCTGCTTGGGGTTGTTCTCGTCGAATCGGGTGCCGAATCCCGCTGCCAGCACCACGGCCACGACCGGCATCTTCTGTTCCTGCATCTGCTCTCCCTTACTCATATGCTCCACCGTAAAGCCGCGGCCGCATGCCACCCCGTTCCGCGGCGGGTTCTGCACGCAATCCGCAACAGTGGCCACGCGAATCACTCGAATCGCACGAATCGCGTGGCTTGTATGGCTCGTATGGTGATTATTCGCGTACGATCAGCGCCAGCATGCGTCCTTCATGCTGTTTTTTGGCGAGCGACGCGCGGCGATGCGAGAACCACAACGGGTTTTCGAGCGTGCACAGGCTGCGGCGGATCTTGTTGAACCGTTCGGAAAGCTTCGGATCGCCTTCGCCATCGGCGGCGCAGATGCCGGCCAGTTCCTCGTCTTCGGACAGGTACTGCGTGGCCGCGTTGACGCGTGGACGGGATGAGACGATGTTGTCGGCCGGCACGCCCGCTTTGGCAAGCTCCTGCAGGGCGGCCGCGGCGATGTCGATGCCCGGCTGGCCAAATCGGCTCAACGTGAAGGTTCCCGGGAACTGCGCATCGAATTCGTCGGCGATGTCGCCACCGACCTCGTAGCAGTCGCCGCAGATGCAGGGGCCGAGCGTGGCGACGATACGTTCCGGCTGGGCGCCCTTGGACACCATCTTCTCGATGGTCGCGCCGATCACGCCTTTCTGCAGACCGCGACGGCCGCAGTGCGCTGCGCCGATCACGCCGGCTTCGGGGTCGGCCATAAGCACCGGCAGGCAGTCGGCGGCGAACATGCCGAGCGCCACGTTCTTCCGGGACGTCACTTGGCCGTCGGCTTCGATGACGGTCGGCTCACCGTCATTCCCCGTCGCGTTGTTTTCGCCGTCCGTCTCGTCTTCCGGCTTCTTCGTGCCGGACACGTCGAATCCGAACGGCTGGTTGATGACGAATGATTCGTCCACGTCCACCGCGTCGCCGGAATGCACCTGGCTGATAAGGCTGATTTTCGCGCCGAGCACGTCGGCGAGCGCCTTGCGGTTGGCGAGCACGTGTTCCGGTTTGTCGCCGGATTTGCCGCCGAGGTTGAAGTGCGCGAAATCGCCTTCGCTGGTGCCGCCGAGTCGCGTGGTGTAGACGACTTTGATGCCGGGGGCCAGCATGATCGGAATGGTCACGGGAATCGGGTTGCCGTTTTTGTCAGTGGGGTCGATGGCGTTGGAATCGAGGATCGCGTCATCGTATTGTGTGCTGCTCATGTCTTGTTTTTCCTTGGTTTTGCGATTGGAAGGCCTGCTTGCGATTGCCGTCTTCTATTCGGCTTTCAGCGTCGGCTTTTTCGTGCGCGAACGGATGGCCGCGTTGACGGGCACTTCCTGCGGGCACGGCATGGAGAAGACGTGCGCCGGGTTGTTGATGGCTTCGACCCAGTGGCCGTCGGCGTCACGGAAACCGCCGGCAGGCACGGTGTAGGCGAAGGGGGCCGCGCCGGGCAGCACGAATTCGACTTCCTGGCCGGCTTCGATCTTGTTGCGGCTCATGATGGTCACGCGTCCTCCGTCTTCCGGACTCCATGACAGCACTTCGCCGACGACGAGCCATGCGCGGAAGTATGCGGAACGGTCGGTGCTTTGCTGCACTTTGTGTTCCGGATAATAGAAGCCGGTGGAGTAGTCGCGGTGCGCCACTTTGTCGGGCTCGTCGAGCAGCCAATCCGGCAGGGTGACATGCGGTGCCGGCCGTACACCGGCGTGATGCCAGCCTTCCGGCAGTATTTCGGCGGCGGTGTTCGACTTGCGTCGGGTGCTGCGTGCGTGGTAGCTCAGATTGTCCGGCTCGCCAATCGCGATATTGCCGGACGAAACGTTGCCAGCCGAAACGTTGCCGGACAGCACGCCCCCAACGGGAACGGCGTCGATGTCGGGCTTGCCGGCGAACGCGCCATCGGCGTTGGCCATGATCGCATCCTCGGTGTCCGGCTTGCCGTATTCCGGGTCACCGGGACGGATCACGCGGTCGCGGAACGGCTTCAGAACATTGCCGTCGGCATCTTCGAAGCCGCGCTGGACCATGTATTCGTTGACGGCCGTCTTGTAGGCGTTCGTCATGGCGGCGATGTAGTAGGCGCTCTTGGAACGGCCTTCGATCTTGAGGCTCGTCGCGCCCGAATCAAGCAGATCGTCGATGTGGGCGAGCATGTTCATGTCCTGCGAATTGAACAGGTACGCGCCTTCCGCGGTCTGTTCGATCGGGAAGTACTGGCCGGGGCGTTTCTCTTCGACGATCGAATACTTCCAGCGGCACGGCTGCGCGCATTCGCCGTGGTTGCCGTCGCGGCCGGTCAGATAGTTGGAGAACAGGCAGCGTCCGGAGAAGGCCATGCACATCGCGCCATGCACGAAGCATTCGATGTCGAGGTCGTCGGGAATGCGGGCGCGGATGTCGCGCACGGCCTGCAGGTCCATTTCGCGGGCCAGCACCACGCGGCGCGCGCCCAGTTCGTAGAACGCGTTGGCGGCCTGGTAGTTGGTGACGCCGGCCTGCGTGCTCACATGCAGTTCGAGGTTCGGAGCCACCTGCTTGGCCATGAGCATCACGCCGATGTCGGAGACGATCAGCGCGTCCACGCCGGTGTCCTTCAGCTTGCCGAGGTATTCGCGCATGGCTTCCACCTCGTTGTTGCGCGGCAGCACGTTGAAGGTGACGTACACGCGGGCCCCACGCTCGTGGGCGTAGCGTGCGCCTTCCTCGAAATCCTCGAGGCTCAGGTTTTTCGGCGCGCTGCGCATGCCGAACGCCTTGCCGCCGCAGTAGACGGCGTCCGCACCGTAATCGACCGCTGTTTTCAGTCCCCTCAAATTGCCTGCGGGGGCCAACACTTCTGGCTTGTTTCTTCTTTGCACGGATGTTCCTCTTACTCGTAAAAGACCATCAGATATTGTCGTAGATTCACGGGACAGGCAAAGCCCGTCCAGCCGTTACGCAAGCTCGGGCTACGCCAGGCGCTACGCCAGCTCGCGTGCGACGGCGGCGAGTACGTCCACTGCGTCGGCGAACTCTTCCGGCGTGGTGTAGGAGTAGCTCAGGCGCAGGGAGTTGTCGGCTGCGAAATCGTAGATGTCGCCGGGGTTGAGCAGCACGCCACGTTCGGCGGCCAGCTGGAACAGGCGGTTCATGCGTATCGGCCGGTCGAAGGTCATCCAAATGTAGAAGCCGCCGGACGGCACGTTCCAGTGGGCGAGCCCGTCCATTTTCTCCTGCAGCGTAACGAGCGCGCGGTCGCGGCGGTGCCGCAGCTCCCGTTTCAGGCCGGCCACGTATTCGTCGTACATGCCGTTCGTGAGGAATCGCGCGAACGTCCACTGGCTCAGCACGCTCGCACCGTATTCCATCTGCTTTTTCATCTTCGCGCTTTCGGGGTAGACTTCGCAAGCCATCCGATGCGCAGTCCGGGAGCCAGCGACTTGGACGCGCTGCCGAGCGTGATGACCATGCCGGTCTCATCGAGGGCCTTCAGCGACGGCAGCGGGGCATCATCCTCGAAATACAGGTCGCGGTAGGCGCCGTCCTCGATGATCGGCAGTCGGCTGTCCACGGAAAGCTCGACCAGTTCATGCCGGCGTTTGTCGCTCATGGTGACGCCTGTCGGATTGTGATTGGTCGGAATCGTGTACAGGATCGCATTGCCTTTGCGGTTGCGCGCGTTGAGCGGCGCCGGACGGCCGGTGTCAAGCTCCCCTTCCGCCAGCAGGCCGCGCAATGCCTGCACGTTGAGGCCGTCGTCGTCCATCGGCACGCCTTCCAGATGCATGCCGGCCGACTGGAACACCTGCAGCGACTTGATGTAGCTCGGCGATTCCGCGTATACGGTGGTGCCGGCCGGCAGCAGGCTCACCGAAATCATCTGCAGCGCCTGCAACGCGCCGGATGTGACCAGCACCTGGCTTGCCGTGCAGTCGACGCCGGTGGCGCGCATGTGCGCCGCGATGGCCTCGCGCAGTTCGGGCAGGCCTTCGGGCGGCGGGTAGCCGAGCGTTTCGATCTCGTCCGCCGCCTCGCCGAGCACCTGCCGCCACATGGCTTTCGGAAAGAGCCGTGAGTCGAGCTCGCCGGTGCCGATGCGCGTCATGTTCGGCGTGAACTCGTACCGGTTGATGGCTTGGATGGTGTCGTTGTTGGCTTTGAAGAAGCCGGAATCCACGTAATCGGCCCAGTCGGGCGCGCCCGGCAGCATCAGCGACCACGTGTTGCTGACGATTCGCGTGCCCGCTCCATGCTGCCCTTCGACGATGCCGTAGTCGGACAGCTCGTTGATGGCCGCGATGACGGTGGACCGGTTCACGCCGAACCATTCGGCGAGCGCGCGTTGCGACGGCAGACGCGAGCCAATCGGCCAGTTGCCGCTGTGCACCTGTTCGCACATGTATCCGACGATTTGTTCGGTGACGGGTTCGCCGGTGGTACGGTCCGGTTTCCAATCGATGTTCAGCGGCGCGATGCGTGCCATGACGCTCCTTCACATTGGTGGTGTCGGTATGGTTCGGCGTTTTCCGTGGTCGGCGCATCTGCTTTCTGACAGTGGACCGTCCTGCGATTGGCTGAGCCAAACCTCAGCTTTTGGCTGGTTGCCTATTGTAGCAACACCTATACAATATGACACTGGTTACGTTGTTTTTCGCAGAATAGAGGTTTTTCCTGCGATTACAGAATGAGCGATTTGGTTGGTTTTGGCTGGGTTGATTACAACCAACCAAATATGTTTGGATGGATAAGAGGCGAGTATGGGATTCTTTTTCCAAGGGCTGACGTTGGGATTGGCGTATGTGGCGCCGATCGGTATGCAGAATCTGTTCGTCATCGATTCGGCGCTGACCAAGCCGCGCCGCCGTGCGCTGCTGACCGCGTTGATCGTGCTGTTTTTCGACGTGTCGTTGTCGCTGTCCTGCTTTTTCGGCATCGGCAGGCTGATGCAGGATTACGCATGGCTGAAGCTGGCCATTCTGGCGATCGGCGGCTTGGTGGTCATCCGTATCGGCGCGGGTCTGCTGTTTCCCGGCAAGGGTGGCGATGATGACGCCGCGCAAACGCCGCAGTCGCGGACCTCGCAATCGCAGGGCCTTGCGCAACGCGTCACTTCGAAATTCGGCGGCGACAGCGAGTTGCTGCACACCATCGTCACCGCCGGTGTGGTGACGTGGTGCAATCCGCAGGCCATCATCGACGGCACGCTGATGCTCGGCGCGTTCAGCGCGACGCTTACCGTCGGTCAGTCCACGCCGTTCATCACCGGCGTGGAAACCGCGTCGGCACTGTGGTTCTTCGGCATCACCCTGCTGGTGTCGCTGTTCAGCCACAAGTTCAGCCCGCGAATCGTCACCGCGATGAACCGCGTGTGTGGCGCGGTGGTGGTGCTGTACGGCGTCAAACTACTAGCTGATTTCGCGATGGCCGTGCTGTAATCCCCGATAGCCGTCCGGTTCCGCAAAAACGTATGCCCGTCCGTGTTTTGCTACCCGAGCTGAGTGGTTGGGTTAACAAAATGCGGACGGGCAGTGCTTTTTCAGCCGAGGAAGGCGAGCTCCTCGTCAGTGAGTTCGAGCTCGTCGGCCTTCAGGGAGTCGAGGATGGTTTCGGGACGGTGTGCGCCCGGAATCACGAACATGTGGTCGCCCTTGGCCAGCTCCCAAGCCAGCACCACGCGCTGGTAGCTCACGCCATGCTTGGCGGCCACTTCGCGGAACGGGTCGAACAGGTGCTCGTCGTACGGGTGGCGATAGCCGCCGAGCGGACTCCAGCACACGAAGGCGAGACCTTCCTTCGCGCAGTATTCCAACGTGTCCTGGGTTTCCAGATGGATCGGCGAATACTGGTTCTGCACGGCAACGAGCTTGTCGCCGAGAATCTCCTGTGCGATTTTGAGCTGTTCGATGCTCACGTTGGACACGCCCGCCCACTGGGCAACGCCCTGGTCGAGCAGCGCCTTGATACCTTCGCAGGACTCGTTGTACGGCACTTCCGGATCGTGGCGATGCAGGTAGAGCAGGTCGATCGAGTCGACGCCGAGCGCCTGCGCGGACTGCTTGCCGTATTCGATGAGGTGTTCCGGCTTGCCGTCACGCGGCCAGATCGGCTTGTCGCCATCCCACGCGCGGCGCAGACCGACCTTGGTGGCCACGGTGACTTCCTCACGCGGCCCCTTCCATGTGTCCAGCGCTTCGCGGACCAGCTTTTCGCCGGTCTGCTCCTCTTCGCCCGGCGTGTAGTAGGCCCATGCGGTGTCGATGTGGCGGCAGCCGGCGTCAAGCGAGGCGTGCAGGGTTTCGATGCCGACGTCGTGGCCGCGGTTGTTTTCGATGGTCAGCGGCATTTCGCCGTGGCCGATGGCGGTGGTGGAGAACGGTCCGAGGTTACGGAACAATGCCATGGTGATTCCCTTCAACAGTAATGAGACGGTCTGTGTCCGATTCCAGCGTAAGCAGA
>OGRM01000189.1_pt1 | contig 58152 bp, 81 predicted proteins | sample 1553491 | NCBI WGS metagenome assembly OGRM01 (sample SAMEA2580110, study PRJEB22360) | human gut metagenome | biome: human gut; feature: human-associated habitat; material: faeces | place: Denmark | collected 2008/2010
GCAAAAATGGGGTGAGGAAAGAATATTTCCTCACCCCAACATTTATTATAGAACCAAAATAAAAGCACCGGTGAGTGTCTCTTTTCCTATGGAAGGAGGTTGTGTCTTTTTATGGAACTTTTGCGGGGCAAAGAGGCTAAAGGCATGGAAGAATCGGCAATTCATGGTATAATAAACTGTACACTAAAAAAGCTAGGTAGAATCAACGTCTACCTGGCTTTTTTCTTTAAACGGCAGACAAACGGCAGAAATTTAGGCAAAAGAGTATAAATCTGCGATACTTTCGGCGGCTTTGTCCCGAATATCTTGTGTATAATTTACATATGTTTTGGATACTATTGCAACGGTATCACCAAGGACCGAGGCCACCAGATTTATATCACCCGTCCTGGACAGCAGGAGGGTTGCGAAAGTATGACGAAAAGAATGGAGTGATCGCCCATAATGCTTCCGAAGCCAAAGGTTCAGATTCACTGTCAGAGCGTGCATACCTTTTGGAGAGAAGACAAGGCCATTCAGCTGTAATGGGGTTCCCTGCTTAAATTTCCGCAGTTCGTCCATGACTTCTTCCGGGGCAGGGACAGCACGAACGCTGTTGGCTGTCTTGCAGGGCTTCAGCCCGTACTTTCCCCGTCCTATCTGCCCCCACTGCTGAGTCACCCGGAGCTGGTTCCGGTGGAAGTCGATTGCCTCCCAGGTCAGGCCGAGGATTTCACCAATCCGAAGCCCTGTTCTGGCGGCTATGAGCAACACCAGGTAGTGTGCCCGATTCTTCCGGCCCTGGAAGTGGGCGAGGATTTCCGATACTTCTTTGACCGTGAAGGCGTTCAACGGCTGCTTCTTCCGGCTGGAAATCTGTTTTATGATTCTGGCCGGGTTTTCCGGGATGATCTTATACAGGACAGCGTGTTGCAGGATGATCTTCAAGGCCCGAAGAGTTAGATTCCTGGTTGCAACTGCGACCGGAAGGGCGTTAAGCTGATTCAGTATCATAGGCATGGTCAGATCTTTGATGGGCGTATCCAGGATAGGGGCCATGCGTTTAAGGCAGGCCCGGTAACTCTGAATAGATGTGTAGGACAGTTCTTTTTCCCGGTCCCGTTTAAAGATAGGCCAAAACTGCCGTAGGGATATGTCTTTCAGTGTCGGGTCAAAGGTAAGCCCGGCTTCCTTTTCCGCCTGGCGAAGCAGCTCCGTCTGGTATGCCCTGGCTTCCCGTTGGGTGCGGAATCCCTGCTTCGTTTTCTGCTTCCACTTTTTCCCAATCTTATATGCCAGGATCAGACACACCGAGCCGTTTTTCATCCTGGTAGAAAACGTGTATTCCATGGTTCCCCCTTTCTAAAATTGCCCCCCCAATCGGGAGGGCTTTTTATTTTTCATTTCACTTTTGTAAAAGGATTTTTCCGTCCCCGTTGTCTGATCCGAAAGAAAATCCACTCATGGTCAGTACAAGGTCATTAGAATCGGCTACAGAATCGGGAACATCAAAGTACAGTTCCCCGACCTTTTCCACACCAGGATTCAGAGCCGTAAGGAAAATGTTTTTGTCGGTTCGAACTGCCAGGGTTACCGGCGAATAGGTGGTGTCGCCCTGATTAATTTTGAAAGCCCCGTTGTTCAGTCTTTTAGCTTCCTTTGCGATATTTTTAAATCTCACGTGTAGGACAATGTATTTTCCGTTGGCGGTGGTTTTCAAGTATCCGCTGTCGTCGTATACGTCTTTGGCTGTCTGTTTATCCAGGACCGTGATTTCAAAATTTTTGTCCTTCATTGTGTCCCCGATTTTGTACACTTTTTCTTGTTTTGTTCCGGTTCCGCCCTGGGGGTTTTTCCCTGCCGGTTTTCCGCCCAGAAGGCCGCAGACCACGCTCACCGCCAGGAAGAGCAGGAGAGCCTTTTTCCGGGGCCCGGATTTAAAAAACGGAGCGAATTTTTGCGGCTTGATCAGTGCCAAAACGAACCAGAAGAAAACTACAACTGCGATTACACCCGTGATGCTCATTTTTCAGTCCCCCTTTACCATTCCCTGCGATTTTCAATTACCTTTCCTACTATCCTAACTGGAAGGGTTTCAATGTCGTGATTGCTGTAAAAGTGTGGTTCGTAAACGTCCGGGTTGAAAGCGTAAAGGAAAATTCCGTTCTGATCTTTCTTGACTTTCTTCAGCGTGGCTTCGTCCCCATTGACCAGGACAACGGCTATTTCCCCGGATTCCACGTCCGGCTGTTCCTTAACTATAACAATGTCCCCTTCCTTAAATTCCGGGATCATGCTGTCACCTCTGACTTTAAGTGCAAACAGCTTCCCCTGTTTAGCCATTTTAGCGGTGACTTCTTCCCACCCGATTATGTTTTCTGCGGCATAAGCAGGCTGGCCAGCTATGACACTTCCTAGGACTGGGATGTTCGATGCTGAAGGGGCAGGGGCTTCTGGTTCCCCAAACAGTTCATTCCGAGATAGTCCAAAAATATCCATCATGCCCCGGACTGCCGATTCACGGGGTACAGCGGCGTTGTTTTCCCAGCCGGTAACGGACTGCTGACTAACTCCAAGCCTTTCTGCCAGTTCGTTCTGAGTCATTTTCAGTGCTGTTCTTTTCTCTTTGATTATCTGACCAATTCCCATTCCCTGCACCCCTTTCACCATTATAAATGGTATTTCTGGCCTTATTGTACTAAAAATAATGGTAAAAATAAATTATAATTTAATCAGTTTTCTTGTTGATTTACCATTTAAAATGGTATATAATAAATACAAGTTAAATTGGTAAAGGTGGTGAAAATATGCGAGAGAATCTAATCAAGTTCCGTGGGGACCGTACCCAGCAGGAGATGGGTGACAGATATGGTGTCGGTCAGCAAACCTGGTCTGCATGGGAACGGGGCGATATTACGCCATCTGCAAAGAATATGCGTAAAATTTCCAGAGATGCTGGTATGACCGTTGACGAGCTTTTTTTTCAACCGTAAATACCAATTTAATTAGTAAAAGGCTGGAAGGATGAGCAAATACATTTTACAAACTGTGTTCAATTTCACCCTAGAAGTTAAATCCAAAAGGGTGGACGGAATCAAAAAATACCGGGCCTGCTACCAGGAACAAAACAAAATTTCATGGCATCCGATTACTGGTTCCCGGTGGGAAGTCAAGAGAGAGGATGCCGAAAGATTCCTGGATAGATTCGCCAGGAGAATGGGCATAGTCAAAAAGGAATCCTGAAGGGGGTGAAGGGATGAAACAAGAGGAATTCGACCGGGAGATTTGGACAACCCGGAATGTAGCCGACTACTACGGATGCACTCCACAGGCTGTCTATGACATGAGGGATGCCGGGAAACTTCATCAGCTGGTCAATCTCCCAGGGGTTCGGTTTTCCAAAACGGAAGTCCTGGAACTGGCGAAGATGCCAGGTGATTCCCTTCTGCCACATGAGGTGGCCCGGCTGAAACGGGAACTAAAACTGGAAAAAGAAAAGAACGAACGCCTCATGGCGTTGATGTTCAAATTCGGCCAGCTGGGTTCCCAAGCTATGGCCGAAATCTTGAAAGGGGGTGAAAACAATGAGTTGGAAAGCTAGAGGGGCCGCACTTGTGATTGCCCTGTCAGCAATCACCCTGGCTGGTCATGCTGTGTCTGCTGTCAATGAGATTAAGCAGCCGAAGCAGTACACCTGCTATTCCCGTGTAGTGCTTCCCGGGCAGTCCCTATGGGACATTTGCTCGAAGCTGGACACCAGCGAGGATATAAGGGAGGTGATAGACAGGGTGAGGATTGATAACGACGTGACCGACCCGGGCGCACTGCAACCCGGCAAGGTGCTGATGATCAGAGTAAAAAAATAATCCCCACATGGCCGTGTGGGGATGAGGTGGAGATTTTTGAATAAATGCTTCCACCTCCATTATATCACGGGAGGAAAAAATGGAAAACACCGAAATGAAACAGGATCAAATCCTGGAAAAGAAAATGAACGACTACAGCAGTATGCTGAGGGATTTCAAAGCCGATGGCGAACTGCTCGTAACTATCACGCTGAACGAATACCGTTCCCTGGTTGACGATAAGGCAACCAGTCGAAACTACTCCAGCGAGCGCTATGACCTTCGGAAGCAGGTGGAAAACTTGCAAAAGGAAATCAGTGACCGTGATAAGCGGATTGTGGCACTGACCGAACAACTGAAAGGGGCCGCCAGACTGGTGAAGGCGTTCAAGATGATGAGCAAGGAGGACGAAAAATGAGCACTTTGTACGAAATCAACGAACAGATTCTTCGTTGCGTAAAAGACGAGGACATGGTGGTTGATACCGAAACCGGGGAAATCCTGGACGTTGCCGCCCTTGATGCTCTTCAAATCAGTGCCGACGAAAAACTGACGAACATCTGCAAAATGTATATGAACGATATGGCAAAAGCTGAAGCTATTAAGCAGTTAATCACCAAGCTGACTAAACGGCAGAAAGCCGCAGAAAACCGTGCGGCCCAGCTGAAAGCCTATGCAGAAATGAACATGAAGCTGAGGGGACAGCGAAAATTTGAGAAACCTGAATTCGTAGCGTCTTTCCGAAAATCTCAGGCTGTAGAGGTTTCTGATCCGAACAAAGTTCCAGCGGCTTATCTGATTATCCAACCGCCCAAGGTTGATAAGGTGGGCATTAAAAAGGACTTGAAAGCCGGAAAAGAAGTACCAGGATGCAAGTTGGTTGAACGGAACAACCTGTCCATTCGTTAAGGAGGAATGAGCAATGAGAACGAGCGAAACACTGACTAAAATCGCCCCTGCCCTGGTTGCTTTCCAGAGTGAGGTCGTTGACCCAAGAAAGAACAGCACAAACCCGTATTTTAAGAGCAAATACGTGGAGCTGGATGACCTTATGGCGTCAGTTAAACCTATCGCAAACAAGCATGGTCTGTACATCAACAACAATATCACCACCGAGCTTGTTGAAGGAAACAAAATGAAGGTCTGGTGTCAAACCAGACTGACCCATGTCAGTGGTGAGTGGATTGAATCTGATGGCCAGTTTAACCTGGCCAAAGGGACCGACCCGCAAAGTTGTGGATCATCCCAGACTTATATTCGTCGTTATGACATTTCGGCTTTTCTGGGGGTTGCATGGAATCCTGACGACGACGGAAACCAAGGGACATATGGAGCTGATAACAAAAGTCAAAAACATGCAGTTGACAACGAGTTCGGTGGTGAACCACAGCCCCAACACCCGAACCAGAAAATGGCTAACGACCTGGAAATCCTCTGTCAGAAGAACGGAAAGAAAATCCAGGACATGCTGACCCATTACAACATTAAATCAGTCGAAGAAATGGATATGACGACCTACTGGAGGACGTATAACACCCTCAAACATAAGCTGGACGAATTGGAGGCTCAAGCATGATCGAAATCAAAGATGTGAAGATGAAGGGAAACATCGATGTGAAGGTGTCTTTCATCGAAAGCGATGGCGGAAAAGTGACCGAGTACGTGGTGTCCTCTAACGAGGCACCACGACCCGAGTTCATCCAGGCAATGTGTTCGCTGGCTCCAGATCTGATGGGTATTATTGGGATTTCCGTTACGGATGGTGAGAAGGCTGATGAACGAACCAATGTCCAGGGATGTTCTTTTAAGCACACAGGAGATGGAAATTTCAATGCAGTAATCAAGGGAACTATCTACGTTCCGTGGCTTGATGCTGATGTCGCCATCAACACGCCGAACATCGGGACCCGTCCAAAGGATGCTCCACTGGGGGCGTATCTTTCCGACTCTACCGAACGGAAACTGCGGAAGGTGCTGAAAGAAGCTGAACTGTACGTTTCCGGGAAGCGTGCCCAGGAAGTGCTGTTCGATGATGAAGCAGGAAATCAGAAGGCCATTGGAAACATGAAGTTGATTGGATAAACAAGGCGGTGGCAGATGGAAACATTCAGTTATATAAGCGAATTGAACGCTTTTGATGCGTGGTTGACCTATCATGAACTGCCACCTTCTTCAATCGTCCTCTGGTTCGCTTTGATGCGCATCAGCAACTCCCTGGGAAGGAAAACAGTGTTCAACGCTTCACTGAGCTTGCTCAGTACCAAATGCGGACAGATGGACGATCGTACCATTCGAAATGCCAGGAAAAGGCTGGAAGAAGAAGGACTGATTTCTTTCCAGTCAAGAAAAGGTCTTCGGTCTGCTGTCTATACTCTTCATCTCTTATCAGTGGAAAGAAAGGAAAAAAATGTATCTTCTGATTTCCGTTCTACTCCAAACACGGAAATGAGAAAGGAAAAAAATGTATCTTCTGATTTCCGTTCTTTTTACGAAAACGGGGAAAAAAAGGAAAAAAATGTGCCTTCTGATTTCCATATACATAAGAGTAAGAGTAAAGATTATAAGAGTAAGAGTATATATATAGGCGGTCAGACCAAAGAGGTTATTCATGAATTCGAAAGTAAGATTCATCCTATAGCCAATTTGACTGAACGGGAAAATCTGCTTGATCTAATCGAAACCTACGGAACCATGGATGTCATGGAAGCTATTCAAAAGGCTTCTGGGTATCGTGGAACATCAATCCAGTACGTGGCCAGTATCCTGGCGAACAAAAAGAGAGGTGTACGGAATGGAAATCAGCAAGGAAACTCTGGACTTCCTCAAAGCCCATTGCCCGGGGGTTATGACGAAGCTGCAGAACGCAAGCGCCAACGGGTCCTCAAAGAACTGGGTATCATCAAAGACGATTGAAGAACAGGTGAAGGAAGAACAAGCCCCCTGCCGGGCTTGCGACGGGGTGCACTGTGGACAGCCCACCAGAGGCTTTTATCCGCTCATCGTCCAATCCAATGGGAAGCCCCATAGGGCTATGAGGATGTGCCGGGTGGAAGAAGCCAGACGGAAGCAGGAGAAAATTGACCGGCTCATGAAGAACAGTTGTCTTCCCCCCTATCTGGAAGGGAAAACATGGTCAGACTTCCAGGTGGATTCCCTGGACGAAAACTTCGCCCGGGATGCCGGAAAAGCGGTGGCGAGTGGCCAAATGGACCGTGGTCTTTATATCACCGGCCCGAAAGGAACCGGCAAAACCATGCTGGCCTCTTTGATAGCCAGGGAAAGGTTGCAGGCCGGAATCCCGACGATGTTTGTGTTCGTTCCAGAACTGCTTTCCAAGTTCCGAGAAGCGATTCGGGATGAGCATAAAGAAGACCCGGCAAAGATTGCCAGGGACGCCGACCTGCTTATCCTGGATGACATCGGCGCAGAACGGGCTACAGCGTGGGTTGCTGAGCAGCTGATGGATTTGGTCAACTACAGGTACTCCAACCGGAAGCAGACGATTTTTACGAGCAACTACAGCCTGGACGAACTGGCGGAACACATTTCCGGGCATGGTGACCGGGTGACAGGGGAACGGATTTCATCAAGGATCATGGCCATGACAGTTACCATTCCGCTGAACGGAAGGGATCGGAGGATGGGATGATGATTCGGAAAGCTGTTTTTCAGATGGTCATGATTAGCGTTGTTGCCCTTTTCCTGGGCGCAATCTTCATTCTTGACATGGTGGCACTATATGCCCTGGTTTTCTGGGGGCGGTGATCATGGACGGAAAATGGATTCCCGGAGTCAGCAGGCAGGACTTAAAGAAAATCAAAGAACTGACCGTTCCGCTGTTCCGGGAATGGCTGATTAATTACAGCAACGAAATACAGTATCAGGGTGCGGTTGCTGAAAAGACACTGATCCTGGAAGCCCTGCACAGGGAGTTCGGTTTCGGAAAGGTTCGTCTGAGAAGGCTACTGGACCGGGCCGGGAAAATCAAGGAAGAGGTTGAACATGGACAAGGAAAGAATGGCGAAAATCGCTCAAAGTAAAGCCTATGTGATGGGGCATATCGATCCCCGTACCGGGCTGGAACAGCTGAGCGAGGAACTGAATGAAATGAGCCAGGCCGCACTGAAATTAATCCGTGCGGCAGGGTGGAATGGGAACCCCACCCCCGTGAATTACAAACAGGCACTTTCAGATCTGAACGAAGAGTTCTGTGATGTGCTGATGTGCCTGGAGGTTCTGACCGAGAACGGTCCGGATGACCTGTATCAATGCGTGGACCATGCCACCATCAACCCGAAGTGGATTCGGTGGGCGACTAGAATCAAGGAGTGTGATCGCAATGCGGAGAGCCGTGATTCTTGATTTTCAGATGGGGATTCGTCTCGAATCCCCATACGCCAGGGCAATCCTGGTGTTGGATGGGAAGCATTACCTTTTCGATATGACTAACCTTACAATCGCTCCGTATAAACGTGGAATCACTGAGTGTATGGCTTTCAAATGCGACAGGAAGGGAAAGGTCAAGAATTGGTCCGAAACCTATGTGCGGCAAAATCGTTGGGAAGTCAGTCGAAAAAATCTGATGGAGTGTATCCAGGATTTCTGTGACATTGCAGATTTCGAAAAATCGAAAGGATGGATGTGAAATGATGGAACAGGAAATCGAACAAAAAATCTTGTCGTGGAAGGTGAAAAAAGTGGGCGAGGGGGATTACAGAGTGATCAGACTCCACAAGTTCATCATGATCGTTGATGAATACGACACTGGAGCGTTCCCCAACCGAGTGCTTGCAGAAGAACATGCCATGACTTTGAATCGTGAAGAAAAGAGAAAGGGGCAAAAATGAAATTCAAGAAGTTGTTTCCGCTGATCACGGCAACGAACATTGAAGTCTATTCCAGAAACGGTGAAGTTTTAATTGACGACCGTTCCGAGGAAGTACCCTGGGATAAGGTTGAAGAAATCAAGAATCGACAGGTTGTCATGATTTACTGTTATGACAAGTCGGACCATATACCAGAAGAGGACGGCGATACCATTATCGTCACCGTTGAGGATGAACTGAAGCTGAAAGGGGTTAAAAATGGGAGCTGTTGAGTTAGTGAGCATCACACCGAACGCTATGGAACTGCTGGAACGGGTTGCAAGTGTCTGCTATCAGAAAAAAGCCAACGAAAACGTGATTAAGAAGATTCTGGATGCCGGGCATTGGAGCGTCTTTGAACACTGCTATGCCACTTTTCATATCTATATGAGTGTGGCGTGCTTGCTCCAGATTACCCGGCACAGGCATCTGAGCTTTACGGTTCAATCATCCAGATACACGAAACTCAACGAATGCTATGAAACCGGGGACTCATCAATCGACATGGCGGTAGGTATCGCTATGGAGAGTTATCAAAGCATGGTTCCCGTGTGGGGAACGGAAAAAGCAATGTATGGGATGCCCAAAGCGGCCTTATACGAAGTGTACGTGACGGGGAATTTTCGGGCATGGCTTGAGTACCTGCCAAAACGGATGTGTCAGAGAGCGATGAAGGAACACCGTGACGTGGCGTGGAAAATTAAAAGAATCCTGGAGAAGGAATATCCGCTGATTTTCAAGGCGGCGTTCCCGAACTGTGCAGGGTGTCTGGACAAAAAATGCGCCATGAATCTTTATTTCAATGACAAGGGGGAACATGAGCATGAATAAGATTGTGTTGCTGGGACGGCTGACCAAGGACCCGAAAGTCAAGGTAACCAGCACAGGGAAAACGACCACTTCGTTTTCCCTGGCTGTTGACCGCCCGTTTTCTGGGAAAGACGGACAGAAGGAAGTGGACTTCATCAACATCGTGGCCTGGAACAAGACGGCTGAGGTAGTCGGGAACAATGTTAGCAAGGGACAACGGCTGCTCGTGGAAGGCCGGTTACAGATTCGCAAATACCTGGACGAGCAAGGCCAAAATCGGGCTGTGAGCGAAGTAATTGCAGACCGAGTGGAATTTATCGAGCGAAAAGAAAAAAACGCTCATACGCAAAATTCTGCGGCAGGAGACAGGTTTGAAAGCATGGGCCATGATGGACTGCTGAAGCAGGTCAAAGAATTGTCGTGGAAGCTGGACGTTTTGTATCGAATGATCGATAGCTTGACTAGGAGGATCCATGAGATCAAAAAAGTATGCTGATATGGGCGGGCTTATCCGTACAAAAACTTGCCCAATATGTGGAAAAATCTTTTATGTGCTCGACCCTGAGGCGTGGGCATACAGAAGTTACAGCCGTAAAAAGAAACGAACTGCTTATCTGTGCTCGTGGCATTGCCTGCGGGCCTATCAAAAGACGGAGGATTGAGATGAGGTCAAAAAAAGTAACGGTTGACGGGATTCTTTTCGATTCCAAGACGGAGGCAGACTACTATGTCTTCCTCCGTTACCAAGAAAAGACTGGGGCTATCTCTAATCTTAGATGCCACCCCAGGTATGAGCTGATTCCTGCTATTACAACTATACAGGGAAAGCGTCAGAGGGCAATCAACTATATCCTGGATTTTGATTATATCCGAGATGGGAAACGGGTTGCCGTGGATGTGAAAGGATGGGCCATGGAGGATGCCCAGCTGAAACGAAAGCTGTTCCAGTGGAAGTATCCAACCATTGAGCTTCAGTGGGTGGCCAAGAGCTTGAAATGGGGCCATGCAGGGTGGATTGATTACGATGATCTGCAAACCCTGCGGAGAAGGGAGAAACGGAAAAAATGAGAGCATGGAAGAAGTGGGACAGTATCGGAAACTATTACTATGTAAACTACAAGGCCGGTTTGAGAGCAATCAGAAACAACCGGAAGTGGATTAAGAGCATGGAAAAGGAACAATCCGGGTATCGTCCCTGTTGGAACAGAAGACTTGTTAGTAACCTTCGTATACTGGCCAAAAAGAAGGCGTGGGAGCTTATGAGCAAGGGAAAGGGGATGTTCGAGTAATGGAATTCGAAAAGTGCAAGCAGTGCAAGAACGGAGAAATAAAAATGCTAGCAAGAAATGAGGAGAAACGGAAGAAATACGACTTTAAAACCACTTCGGATATAAACCTATCCTATGGTCATCCCTCTCTTTACAACGGGGAATGTACGCATGATGTAATGCCCCCAATTCCAAACCACCGGCATGAAGATAGTGCCCAGGACATGATTCACCACCCAGGGCACTACAATTTCCGGGGGATGGAATGCAAGGACTTCATCGAAAAGTTTGTTTCTGATCCGAAATCCTACTACGAGGGAAATATTTTCAAGTATCTTTATCGGTACCTGGAAAAGAACAAAGAAGAAGATCTGAACAAGGCCATGGAGTACACGAGGCTTTTAAAAGAGTACCTGTACGGAAAGAAAGACTAAATACGGAGGGGATCCAATGGGAATCTATTACAACTCATACGAACTGGACTTGAAGCACCAGCTTCAACATTATGTCGAATGGAAGGTGTTCGTCGAGAATCAGAAAGAGGTCTTGAACAATCTGCGGATGGAAATCTCATTGGAACCCGTTCCTAAAACAACCAAGTTCTGCTTTGATGCTGGGGGCGGAGGATGGGACAAGCCCAGCCAAGAGGAAATGTACGTATCGCAGAAGGACGAGAAGGAACACCGCTACCAAGTCAAGCTGATGCAGGTGAAGCAGCTGGAAAGCCAGATCAGAATCCTGGATAACTGCCTGGAAGCACTGACAGGTACGGAAGCTCAAATCGTAAAGGACAGATTCATCTACGGAAAGAAGTGGGAAGCCGTAGCCATTGGAGCCGGGTGTAACGAGAAAACGTGCAGGGACAAGGCTCACAGGGCAATCAGCAAAATGTCTAGGATGGTCTATGCTGAAGCAGGTCCATCTCAAACCAATCTGAAATTCTTCCCCATGGGGTTGTCGGTTAGCTGACAGCCTCCATTTTTTTACAATGTGGATAACTATTCGGAAATGTGGATAACTTAAAATAAAACGTAATTTCTGCTTTATTACCGTCTTTTTACTGAAAAATTACCGAATTACACCCACTATAGCCGCAATTTCGGTGCTATACTAGTAATCGTGAAGGCAGGGACAGCAGGTTCCATGTTCATCACTCCAACGTACAACTTCATAGGGAAAAGGCACTTTCAGATGGGTCTGGGGTGCCTTTTTTCGTGTCTGAAAAGGGGTTCGAAATGAAAAACATAGCTGACAAAATCATAGAAAAGAAAATCGAGGAAGTTGTCCCTTACGAGACCAACCCCAGGAATAACGACAAGGCAGTCAAATTCGTAGCCAACTCCATCAAGCAGTTCGGGTTCAAGGTTCCCATTATCATCGACAAGAACGGGGTGATCGTGGCCGGGCATACCCGATTGAAAGCGGCAAAGAAACTGGGCATGAAGACGGTACCCTGTATCGTGGCGGATGATCTGACCCCAGAACAGGTAAAAGCTTTCCGTCTGGCAGACAACAAGACTGCGGAGCTGGCGGACTGGAACGATGAACTGCTGGAAAGTGAATTGGCAGATATTGACGACATCGACATGGGGCAGTTCGGATTCGAAGGTCTGGAAAACCTGGGGGAAGAAGAAAAAGATGATACGTATACGACTGCCATTAATATTCCTCAGTACGACATAACAGGTGACAATACAGATATGGGGGGGTGCTACGACAGCACCAAGACGGACGCCCTGGTGGAAAGAATTGAAGCAAGTTCAGTCAGCGATGAGGAAAAAGAATTTCTGATCAAGGCAGCACAAAGGCACACCGTGTTCAATTACCGAAAAATCGCTGAGTATTATGCCCAGGCCAGCCCGGAAATGCAGGAACTCATGGAAGAATCGGCGCTGGTCATTATTGACTATGACAATGCGCTGAGAAACGGTTATGTTCAGCTGTCCGAAAGCCTCGAGGAGATTATGTAAAATGCTGAGGGATAACTTTTGTACGTTCATTTTGACCCATGGACGGGCAGGAAATGTAATCACCTATAAGACTTTGAAGGATGAAGGATATACAGGACCGCTGTTCCTGGCCGTGGACAATGAGGACAGCCAGATTGCAGAGTATCAAAAAAATTTCGGGAAAGAAAACGTATTGATCTTCGACAAACTGGCCATCAGTAAAACGTTCGATACAGCTGATACCTTTGAGGACCGGAGGACCATCGTATATGCCCGAAATGCCTGTTTTGACCTGGCAAAAGAAAAAGGATACCGGTATTTCCTTGAGCTGGACGACGACTATACAATATTCGCCCAGAAGTATGACAATCACGGGAGGCTGAGCGAAAGGAAGCCCAAAAGCCTGGACGATGTTTTCGAAGCATTTTTGCAGATGCTCGATGCGGACAGCCGGATTTTGACTGTAGCCATGGCCCAGGGTGGTGACTTCATCGGAGGATTGAAAAGCGGGAACTGGAAGAAGCCAGTCATGCGGAAAGCCATGAACACCTTTTTCTGTGATGTGACAAGGCGGTTTGATTTTCTGGGGCGAGTGAACGAGGACGTAAACACCTATACAGTGTTAGGCCAAAGGGGAAAACTGTTATTCAGCTTTCGAAACTTTTCCATCACGCAAAAGACGACCCAGAAGAACAAGGGCGGTATGACTGAACAGTATCTGGATGCAGGAACATACGTAAAGAGCTTTTACAGTGTTATGATGTCCCCGTCTTGTGTTAAGATTGCCGGGCTGAATTCGACTCACGCAAGGATTCATCACCAGGTCAGGTGGGAAAACTGCGTTCCGAAGATACTAAACGAGAAGTGGAAAAAATAAGACGGAAAAGGGGGTGAAGCCATGCCAGCAGGAAGGCCGGAAAAACCAATCGACAAGAAAACATTTGAAAAGTTATGCGGGATGCAGGCCACGGAAGAAGAAATCTGTGGCTTTTTTGATGTGACCGATAAGACGCTGGCGAAATGGTGTCGGAAAACGTATGGATTAAAATTTTCCGAAGTTTTCAGGCTAAAGAGGGGCATCGGGAAAATTTCCCTGCGCCGTACTCAGTGGCAGTTGGCTCAAAGGTCTGCCGCTATGGCCATCTTCCTGGGCAAGAACTACCTGGGGCAGAGTGACGACCCGAACAAGGTGGAAAGCTCCGGTGATGGCCCAGTGATCATAACAGGGGAGGATGAAATTCAGCCATGAATACGATAGTACGCCTTCCCGAGGTGGTGGGAGGCCATTATGGTGCGTTCTGGCGGTTCCGAGGACGGTACAGGATCGTGAAAGGGAGCCGGGCCAGTAAGAAAAGCAAGACGGCGGCAATCTGGTACATTTACAATCTCATGAAGTACCCGGACGCCAATCTGCTGGTGGTACGAAAGGTATACAGGACGTTGCAGAATAGTTGTTTTTCAGATCTGTGTTGGGCCATCAGACGACTGAGAGTCGAAAAGTATTGGAAAGTGACCAAAAGCCCCCTGGAGCTGGTATATATCCCGACAGGGCAGAGGATTCTTTTCGTTGGCCTGGATGACCCGTTGAAGATTACGTCAATCAGCGTTCCAAAGGGTGTCCTGTGCTGGTTGTGGCTAGAAGAAGCCTACGAGGTGACCAGCGAGGAAGCCTTTGACCGGCTGGATGAATCCATTCGTGGTCAGCTTCCTCCGGGGCTTTTTACCCAGATTACGCTGACGTTCAACCCGTGGTCAGACAAATGTTGGATCAAGAAACGGTTTTTTGACGTCAAGGACCCGAACGTCATGGCAATCACGACCAACTACATGATGAATGAGTTTCTATCGGAATCCGACCATGCGTTGTTCGAGCAGATGAAGAAGAATCCAAGACGGTACAGAGTGGCCGGTCTGGGGGACTGGGGCGTGGTAGATGGTCTGGTTTATGACAGCTACGAGGAAAGGGTATTCGACATTGATGAGGTTCGGAAGCGGAAAGGCGTGAGGTCTGCATTCGGGCTTGACTTTGGCTATACCAACGACCCTACAGCCCTGTTTTGTGGACTGGTGGACAAGGGGAGCCGGTGCATCTATGTGTTCGATGAACTGTACGAGCGAGGGCTGACCAATAACAAGATTGCCGAGAAAATCGTGGGAATGGGGTACGCCAAGGAACGAATCATTGCTGATGCCGCAGAACCCAAGAGCATAGCCGAACTGAGAGAAGCCGGGCTGTACAGGATACACCCGAGCCGGAAGGGGAAGGACAGCATCAACAATGGTATCCAGAGGATACAGGACTACCACATCATTGTCCATCCCCGGTGTGTCAACTTTCTGATGGAGATTTCCACGTACTGCTGGGACCGGGACAAGCAGACAGACCAGCTTATCAACAAGCCGGTTGACTACAACAACCATCTGATGGATGCCATGCGTTATGCAGTCATGGATGCTGTCCGGGACGATGGATTTTCTTTTGATTGAGGTGATAGCGTGTTTTTGATGGGAGCAATCAACGCTTTCTGGGACGGGCTTATCAAACAGGGTTCCCAGAGCGGCATGAACGAAGTGGAATTTCTCGAAGAAGAGCTGCGCCGATGGCTGACCAGCAAGAAACGGGCTGATATGCTCGTTGGTATGGCTTACTACGGTGGCCGGCAGGAAATCGAGAGAAAAGAACGGATGATGATCGGGCCGGATGGGGGCAGGGTATCTGTCCACAACCTGCCGAATTTCAAAATCATGGACAATCAATACGGCATCCTGGTGGACCAGAAGAACAACTATCTTTTAGGCAAGCCGGTTGAGCTGAAAACCGAAGGCCAGGATGACCGATACACCGCCGAACTGGACAAGATTTTCGATGATGAATACGCCGAAACACTCCAGGCCACCGGCGAAAATGCTTTGAACTGCGGGATTTCCTGGCAGTTCGTTTACATCGATACGGAAGGGCAGTTGAGAGTTCGGATGCTACGTGGTGACCGGGTTCTGGCCTTTTGGAAAGACGATGAGCATAAACAACTCGATGCCGCCCTTTACGTATATCCAGTGACCGTTTACCGAGGGAGAACCCCGGATACGGTGATCAAGTGCGAATACTATACGACAAATGGTGTCCGCTACTTTGTGTTCGAGAACGATAAGTTACTTCCAGATAATGACAAAACCGATGCGGCATATATGACCATCGAGGGACAGCCCATGAATTGGTCCCGGGTTCCGTTGATTGCCTTTAAACGGGAACGCCATGAACAGCCGCTGATCTGCAAAGTGAAATGCTTGCAGGATGCCCTTAATCAGCTGACCAGCTGGTTTGCTGACACCACAAGTGAGGACATTCGAAGCACCATCCTGGTGCTGTACAACTATGACGGGGAGAAGCTGAGTGACTTCCGGCGCAATCTCATGGCCTATGGTGCCATCAAGATTAGACGTGACGATGGGCAGAACGGGGGCGTGGAAGCCCTGCACATCGAGGTAAATCCTCAGAATTTCGAACTGATCCAGAAACTGCTCAAGAGGGCGATCATTGAGAATGGCCGGGGCTTTGATGCAAAGGACGAGCGATTCACCTCTGGAGATGCCAACAAGATGAACATCCAGGCTGCATACTCTGACATTGATCTGGATGCAAACCAAATGGAAACTCAGTTTAAGGCTTCTCTGAGGAATCTAATGTGGTTCGTGAATAACTACCTGCAAGCGGTTAAAGGGATTGTCCCGACGTCTGATGTTACCTTCGTCTTCAACCGGGATATGCTGACCAACGAGAGCGAGACCATCAACAACTGCCGGAATTCCGTTGGGATCATCAGCAACGAAACCATTGTAGCCAACCACCCGTGGACTGAGGACACCCAGCAGGAGTTGGAACGGCTGAAGAAGGAAAAGCAGGAGGCAATGGACGACTTAATGGGCGGTGACTATGCCGTACTACCTGGCCAGGATAAACCGCCCCAGGGTGAATGATCATGAGTTACTGGGGAGAACGCTTCGAGCGCATGAAAGCCCTGGAGATGCAGAAGGCCGATGTATGCAAGGCAGATCTGAAAAAGGTCTACGAGGAAGCACTGCAAAAGTGCTTGAAGGATGTGGAATCGTGGTACCAGCGATATGCTGACGAGAACGGAATCAGTTATGCTGATGCCCAGAAGATTCTCAACGCCAGGGAGTTGAAAGCCTTCAAGATGGACCTCCGGGAGTACAAACGGCTGGCCCAGCAGGAAAACCTGTCCGAAGAATATCAAAAGATGTTGGACCAGGCATCCATTCGGGCCAGGCTGACAAAGGCCCAGGAACTGCTGATTAAAACACAGATGTACTGCGAAAAGGTGGCCAAGGCCCAGGAAATCAACATCACTGATACGCTGAAACAGGTCTATGAGGACTCAAATTACCGGGCCGCTTACGAAATCCAGAGAATGAAGGGAAAGTTCGAGACGTATGACCAGGTCCCAGAAAGTCAGATTGAAAAGGCCATTAATACACGCTGGGCAAGCGATGGGAAAGACTTTTCGTCTAGGATATGGGAGAATAAGGGAAAACTGGTAAACACGCTCAAAACTGAAATTTCGAGGTCTCTGCTACTAAAAGAAGGTACGGGGCCTATGGCTGAGAGGATTTCCAAACAGTTCAACGTTTCGTATCATGCGGCAGAACGCCTGGTGGAAACAGAAACGGCCTATGTGCAGGAATCTGCCATGTTAGATACGTATGACCGTCTGGGGGTAGATAAATATGAAATAGTGGCGACCTTGGATAACAGAACGTCCCCAATCTGCCGCCTCATGGATGGAAAGGTTTTTTTCAAGAAGGGAGCGAAGCCGGGGGTGACTATGCCCCCGTTTCACTGTTACTGTCGTTCAACTACTGTGCCCTATATCGATGGGGTGACCGATGAAGAAGAAAAGGGAACCAGGGCGGCAAGGGAAAACGGAACTGGAAAGACAGTTTTCATCCCTGGAAATTTGAAATACCAGGAGTGGTATGACAAGTACGTCAAACCAAATGAAGATAAGGTGAAGAAGGAAGAAACAACCGAAAAATAAGTGATTCAAGCAGGTTCGAAAGAACCTGCTTTTTTCATGCCTTTCCAGCACCGCAGGCGAAAAAGAACGGGACTGCAAACGCCAGGTGTGGCTGGCGAAAATCAAGCGAAGCGAGAAGAAAGGATTACGAAAAATGACCAAAGAAGAACTGAAAGCATTAGGAGTTCCGGATGATGTGGCAGACCGGATTGTCGAGGACTATGGAAAAAATTACGTCAGTAAGGCCCAGTTCAACACGAAACTGGAAGAACTGAAAGCGGCGAAGGCCGAAAAGGAAGCCATGGTCAAGGAAGTGGACGGGCTGAAAAAAGCCAACAAGGACAACGAAGCCCTGGCTGCCCAGATCGATGAAATGAAGAAGGCCGCAAAGGAACGGGAAAAGCAGTACCAGGACAGCATGAACCAGTTCAAGCTGGATTCTGCTGTTGAAATGTCACTGACCACTGCCAAGGCCCGGAATCCGAAGGCCGTCCGTTCTCTGCTCGATGGGGAAAAGTTGAAGCTCAACGAGGACGGAACGGTCAGCGGCCTGGATGAACAAATCAAGGCCATCAAAGAATCTGATGCATACATGTTCGAAGATGGCGCCGTCAAAGCTGGGGGGATTGAACCTGGAAACCCTGGAGGAAAAGACGGTGCCGGAACCGGGGACGAAGCCAACATTGCTAAAGAGTTTGGAGCCGCCCTCGGCCTGTGAGAAAGGAGCAGTAAATGTCTATTAACACGCTTGAAATGACGAAAATCTTCCAGACCAAGCTGGATGAACAGATGCAGGTAGGGGCCACCTCCGGCTGGATGGAAGCCAATGTCGGTAAGGTAGTCTACAACGGCGGCGATACCGTAAAGATGCCCGAAATCAACACTTCTGGCCTGGCCAACTATGACCGTGACAAAGGCTTCGTGCAGGGTGCTGTGACTCTGAAATACAGAGATTATACGATGACCCAGGACCGGGGCCGCACTTTCCACCTTGATTCCATGGACGTGAATGAATCCAACTTCGTTGCCGCTGCTGGCAATGTTATGGGGCGGTTTCAGCGTGAAAGCGTAATCCCCGAAGTGGATGCCTATCGGTATTCCAAAATTTCCACCCTGCTGAAAGGTGCCGGGCAGGTGAAGGAGGCTTTCACTCCGACTGCTTCCACCATCCTGGCCGAACTGGATGCTGAAATCGATGAAGTGGAAGACGTTATCGGCGAAAACCGGGGCCTGGTTATCATTATGTCCCCCAAAATCCGCACCATCCTGGACAATGCAGATGGGATTGAAAAGCGCATCGATGTGGGCAATTTCACTGCCGGAAAGATTGAAACCCGGGTGAAAATCTACAACGAACTGCCCATTCTGCCTGTTCCCAGCGCACGAATGAAGACCGAATACGTCATCAAGGACGGTACTACCAGCGGGCAGGAAGCCGGGGGCTTTGCACCTGCCGAAACTGCAAAACTGATTAACTGGATCATCATCCCTACCAGTGTTCCCATCGCTATTTCCAAGACCGATAAAATCCGAATCTTCGAACCCAATGTAAACCAGGGTGCGGATGCCTGGAAGCTGGACTATCGTAAATTCCATGATCTGTGGATTCCTTACAACCAGCTGGGTTCCGGATTCGTGAACATTGGAGCATAAAGGGGGCGTGAGTATGATCGCACTGCGTAATCTCAACGTGTTCCGGCTTGTCGAAAGCGAGGAACAGGCGGAAATGCTGGAAATGCAGGGTTATAAACGGGTTGACGGCTATGGCCAGAAGGCTGAGAAAGCCGCAGAAGAAGCCCCTGCCCCGAAGAAAGCCGCCGCCAAGAAGGAATAGGAGGTTAGGCCATGACCGATGATATTAAGGCTTTGATCAGTCTGGCCACCGGCTACACTATCACCGATGATGATGCGGCCCTGGTGGAAATCCTCTACAAGGCAGAGGTCCGGCACGTGCTGAACTTTTGCAACTTGGTTGAGATGCCCCAGGAGTTGGCGGAAGAGGTGGACAAGGTGGTGGCCGGTAAATTCCTGGAAGCCAGGAAAGCAGCTGTATTGGGGGATGCATCGGTATCTGTGGCCACTTCCATTAAAGAGGGGGATACCGAGGTTCAGCTGGGAGGAAACACCCCGGAGGAACGGTTGGATTCCCTCATAGCTGTATGGACCGAGGAGCGTGATCTTACATGTTTCAGACGCCTTCGGTGGTGAGGACGGCCCTGGAAAATCTATACCAGGACACTGCCGTGATCATCACACAAGAAACAGAAGCCGATAAGGATACGGGAATCGTGACCACGAAAGAGGTCAAGACAGATCCCGTTCCCTGTCGGCTTTCTTATTCCAGCTTCCCGGCTACGGAAAACGATGGGGTTCCCAAGATGGAGCAAACCACGAAACTCTTTCTGTCTCCCGATGTGGCAGTGACACCGGGAGCTGACATCGATGTCAAACATTTGGGGAAGACACTGCGGTATAAGGCGGCTTCCGTACCTGCCTCGTATGGGAGCCACCAGGAGGTGATCCTAACCGTTCGTGAGGTGTACTGATGGCCAAAGTGAGAGTTTCGCTGAAAGGTTGCCAGAAAATCTATGAGAACGCCCTCAAGCTGGGGAATGGAGAAGTACAGCAGGCCATGGAAAAATCCGTGGCCACCCTTTCCGGGGTGTATCTGAGGACGGCAAAAAAGAACACGCCGGTAGGCAAGAAAATTGTGCGGAAGGACCCGAAAACAGGAAAGGTGTACCGTTCTAACTCTGAACATATGCGCAGGTCGTGGGACGTGGGAGAGGTGGAAAAGAAAGCCCTGGGTTACAGCCAGCAGGTTTTCAATTCCGCCTCTTATGCGTCCTATGTGAATGACGGCCATAGGCAGAGGCCGGGGCGATATGTACCGCTTTTGGGGAAAAGGCTGGTTGCGTCCTGGGTGGACGGGTTGAACATCACTGAGAAAGCCCAGAAAGCGGTCCGTGAGGCTTCCCCCAAGGTCATAAGGCGCAATCTGAACGCCGTAGAAAAGGGGTTGTACAAATGAGCGTGACAACTGAATTAATCAATGGACTGGCCCGGAAGCTGTACAGCATCCGGGCTTATCCCGTTTATGTGGACGAAATCAAGAACAAGGTGCAATTCCCGTGCTGGCGCATCAAGCTGGTGGACGATACCAGTGTGAAGCTGGTAGTCGGAGACAGGTATCAGCAGGAAGTGGCCTTCGATGTGTGGATGATCCTCAACGAGAGAGGGGAAATTGATGATGTTCGGGGGCAGGTTGTAGACCTTGCGGAAGCCCTCATGTATGACCTGGAAGTCATTGCCCTGGAAGACGGGACAAAGGTCCGGGGAAGTGATCTGCACTATCGCATCACTGACGGAGTACTTCACATTTTTGTGACTTATGCCCCGTTCACCCGGAGAATCAAACCGGCTGATGAGGTCATGGAACATCTTGATGTGTCCGGCAAGGCGAAAGGATGAACGAAATGGACGAAGAAAAGACGGAAACGGCTGCGGCTGTGACTGACGAAAAGAAAATGGATGCCCAGACGATCCTGGCATCCAAGAAGTATGCGCCGCACGTGAATCTGCTGTGGGCAATCCTGGACGATGGTGTGATGTACACCGAAGCCCAGGTGGATCAGATGATCCAGGAAGCCCAGGCGCATGTGGTGACTAAAGACATCAACGAATAAGGAGGTATGACGAATGGCACTTGGTGGTGGTACGTGGCTGTTCCAGAACAAAGTTCTGCCCGGCACGTACATTAATTTTGTGTCCAAGGTCCGGGCCGAAGCGGAAATCGCCGACCGGGGCTATGGGACTATGGCACTCGAACTGGACTGGGGACCCAGTGACCAGATTTTCCGGGTAGAAGCTGACGAATTTCAAACGGAATGCCAAAAGATTTTTGGTTATGACTACGGCAACGACAAGCTAGCTGGCCTGCGTGACCTGTTTCTCAATCTGAAAACCGGGTATTTCTACCGGCTGAACGGGGGCGGTGCAAAAGCGACCTGCACTCTGGGCACTGCTAAATATGCAGGGACCCGAGGCAATGACATTTCTGTCGGGGTGCAGGATGATCCCGATACGGACGGAAACAAGGTTGTTTATACCTATCTGACCACTGACGGGGTTCTGAAAACCGTGGACAAGCAGAGCGTAAAGACTTCTGCGGACCTGGTGGACAACGACTATGTAGCATTCAAGAAAACTGGCGAGCTGACCGTTGCGGCGGCCGTGAAGATGGCCGGGGGAACCAATGGTGAAACCGTAACCACGGCAGACTATCAGAAGTATCTTGACCTTATCGAACCGTACTACTTCAACGTCATGGGCTATGCCGGGAGTGACACCAAGGTGCAGGCCCTTCTGCTGGCGTTTGTGAAGCGGCTCCGGGACGATGAAGGTAGCAAGTTCCAAGTCGTTCTTTTTGGGGCTGACAAACCGAACTACGAAGGTGTGATTAACATCAACAAGGCCAACGAGGTGACCGATTCCGGGAAGGAAAAGGGTTCCCTGGCCTACTGGGTGACCGGGGCGGAAGCGTCCTGCGCCATCAATGCCGATCTGACCAACACCATCTACAACGGCGAGTTCACCGTCAAAACCCAGCTGAAGCAGTACGAACTGAAACAGGCCATTAACGATGGTCTGCTGACCTTCCACGTTGTGACTGATCCTATTGATGGGGATGTGACCGGGGACGTCCGGGTCCTGGAAGACATCAACTCTTTCACCGAATTCACGAAGATGAAGAACAGTTACTTTGCGCTGAACCAGGTCATCCGGGTACTGGACAACACGGCAATCGACCTGGCACACGCTTTCAACAAGGTGTATCTGGGGAAAGCCCAGAACAATGACGATGGCCGGGACGCCCTGTGGGCGGACGGGTGTTATATCATGGAACAATACCAAAAAGTCGGGGCCATTACCGGGTTTGTGGAAAGCGACCTGGCGAAACCCGTGCAGGGGGACGATAAGTCTTCCGTTGTGTGGACGTTCCAGGAACAGCCGGTGGTCAGCATGAAGAAGCTGTACGCCACCGTGGTAGTGGCATAAGAGGGGGTGAAATAGATGCCGGATGCGATTAAAACCATGCTGGCCAAGGACGTAATCAACGCCAAGCTGGCCACGGCTTATATCACCGTGAATGGAAAAAGATACCTGCTTTTCCAAGCCAAGAAGCTGGAAGCAACCATCGAAAAAGAAAAGAAAGAAGTGTCCATCCTGGGCCGGGTGCAGAAAGGCAACAAGGCTTATTCTGCCAAAGGCTCCGGGACTCTGGAAATCTATAAGAACACTAACCTGTTCGATGAGATGATCCAGAACTTCGTTGACAACGGCGTTGATACCTACTTCGATATGCAGGTTATCAACGAGGACCCGACTTCCGATGCCGGGAGAAGAAGCATCGTGCTTCAGAACTGTAATATTGATTCTGGCACGATTGCCAATTTTGATGTGGACGGCGATTGGCTGTCCGACTCTATCAAGTTCACGTTCGAAGGCTTCCGGATTGCCCAGAAGTTCAAAGAACTGGACGGCATGAACGCTTGATTGAAGGGCAGGGGAAACCCTGCCTTTTCCTTTATAGATTTTCCCAAGGAGGAATAAAAATGGCTAACGAAAAAAATATGCGTGCATTCTATCGGGATGCCGTAGAAGAGAATAAATCTGTGTTTTTCCCTGCTTCCAAGCGAATCAAGGATGAAGAAGGAAACCCAGTCATGTGGGAACTGCGTGTCCTGGGGTACGACGAAATCAAAGCAATCACTAAGCGCAATACTAAAAACGTCCCCAACAAAGTGACCGGGGCCGCCGAAAAGAGAACCAATGCGGAAGAGGCCGCCATGGAAATGACGCTGGCATCCGTTGTGTTCCCGGATCTGAATGATGCTGATCTGCAAGACAGCTGGGGAGTAGTCGGAGCGGAAGCCCTGCTGAAAGCTATGCTCACCCCTGGCGAAATCGTTGACCTGGAAAACGCTGTCCAGTCTGCGGCTGGTTACAGCACGGAAATGGATGATAAGATTTCTGCGGTAAAAAACTCTTAAAGGGCAATGACGTGGACGCCAATGTGCTTTACTTGATGTTCATCAAACTGCACATTCTGCCCCATGTCTTTTACGAATTGCCCGTGTGGGAACAGGCAGTGATCTATGCGTTCGTTGACATTTATCTGCAAAACAAAAAAGCTGAAATGCAAAAGGTGAAAAGCAAGTAGGTAGAAAGGAGGGACAAAATGGCCAAAATAACAGACACTATCGAACTCATTGACGGGGTTTCCCCCACGTTCGCAAAAATTGCAAGTGCGGCAGAAAACTATGCCAACAGGATGCAGAGCGTTGGGAAGGCAACCCAATCTGCATCTGATTCCGCTGACTATGCGGTGGGGAGGTTTTCCGCTTTGAAGAATGTTTTCGCCGGTAGTTTCTTAGCCAACATGGCCACTGTTGCCCTGGATATGGTCAAAAACCAGATCATGGGAGTAGTAGAGCTGGCAGACCATGTAGCCGGGACGAATGCCAGGTTGCAGATGATCTCCGGGAGCCAGGAAAACGTGGTTGCGCTGAACAACATGATATTCGAATCCGCACAGAAAGCCCGTGGGGAGTACATGACAATGGCCGACACCGTTGCCAGCCTGTCTGTCAATGCCAGGGATGCCTTCCCCGATCCCCGTGAAACCATCGGCTTCGTGGAAGGTCTGCAAAAACTGTTCGTAATCGGCGGGGCATCTGCCGAGAATCAGAAATTTGCCCTTCTTCAGTTACAGCAGGCATTGGCATCTGGACGGCTGCAAGGTGACGAATTCAGATCTATCACCGAAAATGCCCCTATCCTCCAGGATATGATCGCCAAGACTATGGGCATCACCAGGGGCGAACTGAAAGACCTGTCCACGCAGGGCGCAATCACCGCCGACATCATCAAAAAGGCGGTGCTGGACAATGCGGACGAAATCGAAGAGAGGTTCGGGAGGATGCCGAAGACCTGGGCGGACCACATGACCAAAATCAAAAACACGGCTATGAGGGCGTTCGGGCCTGTGATTTCGTATCTATCAAGGATTGCCAACAGCCCTGCAATCAAGACGGCTGTGGGTGGCATCAAACAGGCCATTACAAGCGTGGCACCTGTAGTTTATTACGTTGTGGATTTGATTAATAGGGGCATTAATATGGCCGTGGGTGCCTTTTCTGCGGCATCCAGGTTCATCCAACAACATTCTTTTGCAGTACGTGCCGGGCTGATCCTGGCGGCTACGGCCCTGGGGGTTTTTGCGGCCCAGGCACTGTGGGCGGCTTCCGGTTCCATTGCTGCTGCTGTTGCCGCAGGGATGCACGCCGCCGCAAGCGTGGCTGATACCGCGGCCACCGAGGGACTAACAGCCGCTTTCATGGGGTTAAACGCCACCATGTTCGCCAGCCCCCTGTTTATTATTCCGGCAGTGATCGTACTGATTGTCGGGGCGCTGTATCTGGGTGTTGCGGCCTTTAATCACTTCGCAGGAACGTCCATTTCTGCGACCGGTATTGTGGTGGGTGCCTTTTCCTGGGCGTTCGCCATTATCCGTAATATCCTGGTGTTTTTCATCAACATGGCTATTGCGGTAGCCAACTTCTTCGCCAGCGTCTGGAACAATCCCCTGGATGCCATTTATAACCTTTTTGCTGATATCTGGAACGGCATCGTTGGACTGGTTGCCGCCGCTATCAACAACATCATCGACATGATCAACAAAATCCCTGGCATAGACAAAGTAAAGGCCGGGGGATTTGGCCATGTTGACTGGACCGTGCAAACAAGGGAGATTGCCGGGAGGATTGCCAACCCTGTTGAGTATAGCGATCTGACGAGTGCGGCCCAGTGGGGATATGAGCAAGGTGCAAGCATCGGTCAGATTTCCGTGCCACAAGTTGGCACCCCTGCTTTCGACCCGTCCAAGCTGGAAAACCAGGCCGGGAACATTGCCGGGAACACCGGGAAGGGGGCAGATGCGGCAAAGCGTACTGCTGATGCCCTGGACAGTGCCCAGGAGGATTTAAGATACCTGCGGGAGATTGCCGAACGAGAAGCAATCAATAAGTACACCACGGCCTCCGTGACCATCGAGATGGGCGGAATGACCAACAACATCAGCAACGAAATGGATATTGATGGGGTAGTTGACGTACTGAGCCAAGGACTGCTACAGAGCATGGCCGCAGGAGCAAGGAAGGTGCACGCATGAGCTACTACTTTTATCTGGGCATGGTGCAGTTGCCCGTGCCCCCGGCCAGGATGGAACTGAAAATCAAAGGGAAGAACCGGGTCATCAATCTGATCAACGAGGGCGAGGCCAGTTTGATAAAAAGCCCCGGCCTGTCTGAGATTGAGTTCGAAGCCCGGCTTCCCAACAACCGCTACCCGTGGGCTGAGTACGACACCAGTATTTTGGGTGGTCTGGCCAACTCCATGATCGTCGGAGCCACCGGGATAGACAACTTTTTCGGGTACAAGAAAGCTGAGTACTACCTCAACCAATTCGAGACGCTGAAAACGTCCAAGGAACCTTTTCAGTTCATCGTCTGCCGGATGCTGGGGTTTAACGTCCTGTTTAGCACAAACATGACAGTTACCCTGGAAGACTACAGCATCGTGGAAGATGCTGACAGCGAAGGAACGGACGTTGTGGTGCCTTTAAAGCTGAAAGAATACCGCTATTTCGGAACCAAAACAGCCAAGATGGAGAAGGACAAGGACGGGAACGAAAAACTGGTGGTGCAGGACAACCGGCCCACCGTGGGAAAAAGCATCCCGTCCCTGGCCAAGATTACTAAGAACGTGACCTGCTACGAGGCTGTGAAAATGCTGACCGGTGGGAAAGTCAACTGGCGGTCTGTGCTGACCAGTAACCTGGTGACTAATCCGCTACAATCTATGGCAGGGAAGGTGCTGAAGCTATGACGGACGCAGCACAACAGCCCAACACGAACAGTGTGGTCAACTACTCCGGGGGAAACACCGAGGGGCTGACCATGGTTGTGCACGTGAAAAAGACGGATGAATACTTTGTTCCGGCTGTCCTGGATGATGTTCGTCTGGAACTTCATCGAAAGGGTGCCCCTGGAAAAATGACTTTCAAGGTCGTTCGGGATGAAGTCTTGAAGATGGGATACGGGGACACCATAGATGTGACGTGGAAAGGGAAACAGTTTTTCCATGGGTTCATTTTCGAGAAGAAGAAAACCAAAGACGATTTATGGAGTGTAACCGCCTATGATCAAATGCGGTATTTACTGAACAAGGACACGTTTCAGTATGTAGGTCGTACTGCTACCCAGGTAATTCGGGAACTGGCAGAGGATTTCGAGTTGAAGGTGGGTGATCTGGACGATACCCAGTATGTAATCTCGAAGCACCGTGACCCGGATGCAACCATTTTAGATATGTGCCAGACCGCCCTGGATTTAACTCTGATGCAGACGGGCAAGATTTATGTAATCTATGATGACTGCGGCAAACTGAATCTAAAAGAGATTTCCAAGCTAAAAACTGACCTGTACTTTGACGGAGAAACTGCCGGGAACTATGACTATACCGGGAGCATCGACAAGGAAACGGCGAACTTGATTAAACTTGACCTGGACAGTGGGAAGGATGGCCACCAGGTCATATATGCCCCTGCCAGCAATGCCGACTATCAGCAATCGCCAACCCGGAAGCAGTGGGGTGTCCTGCAATACTACGAAAGTCTGAATCCGTCCGGGATGACCATTGCGCCACAGGCCCTGGCCAACAAACTGCTGGAAATGAAAAACCACGTCCGGCGTACCTTCAAGCTGAAAGACCAGGCTGGCGATTTGAGCATCCGGGGCGGCTCCATGGCCTGGCTGAACGTGAACATCGGCGAGGACGACATGGAAGAGAAGAAAGAGGGGCAGGCGTATCAAGTGATCGTGGACAATGTGACGCACAAGTTCACGAACAACTGCCATCTCATGGATATGGACCTGGTAGGGAGCTTCCTCAATGGGGGTTCCTCTGATTCTTCGTCCGGAGCAAGCCAGACGAACAAGGTTCATGAGGGACTCACCCAGGGCGCAGATTCCTGGGTGGGGGCAACTATGGAAAACGGAACGAAAGGGTGTGCCGAAGCCGTTGGCAAGGTTGGGAGCTACTACAGTCCGTTCCTGGCAAAGGAGGCCCAGGACGGTGTGGTAAACTGTGACGATATGGTCCGGGATGCAGGGAATAACGTAATTCCGTTCAACGCCAACCAGCTTGAAGAAGGGGACGTAATCGTCTACGACAACAACGACCATGTGGTCATCTATGATGGCAATGGAGGTTACGTGGGCAACTCTTCCAGCCGTGACATGGTGGTGAATGGGAGTAACTATTGGGAAATGGATGGCATGACGCCAACCAAAATCATTAAGACGTCCCATTTTTAAGAGGTGATTCGATGAACGCTAAACTTTATCAAGTCATGCAGGAGATGATCGCTCAGAACGTGGGAGACATGAAACCCTGCGACTATATCCTGGGGACCGTTGAAAGCGTTTCCCCCTTATCCGTGAGAATCAGCAGTAAAGATGTGATTACTTCTGACTTCCTCATCCTCACCGACATGGTGAGGGACTACCAGGTGGATATTTCCGTCAACCACAAGACCGAAAATGCGGCAGGGGGCAGTGGGGATGCCCAGTACGCTTCACACAACCATGCCTACGTAGGGCGAAAGACTATCACCGTACATAACGGACTGAGCGTGGGGGAAGTCGTGATACTGCTCCGGCAGGCCGGGGCACAACAATATCTGGTGCTGTGCCGGTATGGGATGCACGCCAACATTAGTGGGCAATGGGGGTGAGTGAATGAGCCTTTTACCGGTGGACCCGGCCCGGCCTGTTGGGGCTGTGGCCATCAAGACAACTGAGGTATACCCGAACAAAACGTATCGGATGATGATTGATGATGATCGCATCAACGGAACTATCACAGGGAACCTGGAAGCCATTGAACAAGCAGTTTACAAGGTGCTGAATACCGAGCGGTATCAGTACATCATATACAGCTGGAACTACGGGGTGGAGCTGGCCGACCTTTTCGGCAAGCCCATCCCTTTTGTATTGCCGGAAATCCCAAGAAGAATCAAGGAAGCACTGACCCAGGACGACCGCATCACCGATGTGACCAACTTCGACCTTAGCTATGACAAAGGCGGAAGCGTCCTGGCGAAGTTCACCGTGATTACCATCTACGGGAATCTGCGAGCCCAGAAAGAGGTGAGAATCGCCAATGTATGAGGGACAAACTGAGGACGTAATTGAGAAGCGGATGCTTTCGGTCATGTCCAAAGAGATTGATAAGCGAGAAGGATCCATCGCATTTGATGCCACGAAACCTGCGGCAATCGAATTTATGCTCATGTATGCGGCCCTGGATTATTTCATGACCAATACGTTCGGGGATACTGCCGACCGAGAACATTTGATTGAGCGGGCAAAAGAACGGGGCCTGGAACCTTACGAAGCAACTTATGCCTATGTGACTATCGAGGCCACACCGGCTACGGTAGTGCTTCCAGTAGGGAGTCGCTATTCCGTGGACGAACTGAACTATGTCGTCACCAAGAGATTGACTGCCGGGGGCAATCAGTATATGGCCCGGTGCGAAAAATCTGGGACTGAGGGCAACAAGGTTAGCGGCAGGGCAATTCCTATTGACTATGTGGCCGGATTACAGGCCGCCAACATCGTGAATGTAATCGTGCCTGGGGAAGACGAGGAAGAGACGGAAGCGTTTCGGAAAAGGTATCTGGAAAGTTTCCAGACCCAGGCTTACGGCGGGAACATCGCTGACTACCAAGAGAAGGTGAACGCCATCAAAGGGGTTGGTGGTGTGAAGGTCTATCCTGTGTGGGATGGGGGCGGAACTGTGAAAGTCGTATTCATGACCAGCGAGTACAAGCCCCCGGAAGCCGAATTCGTGAGCGAGGTACAGGAAGCCCTGGACCCGGTCCCGTATCACCAGCAGGGTGTGGGCATTGCCCCCATAGGGCATCGTGTGACCGTGGAAGCCGCCGCCAAGAGTGCTGTCAACATCGGACTGAACATCAAATTCCTGGGGACGGATACCTTTTCCACCTGTCTGGCTGATATTACAGCCACCATCCAGGCGTATTTCGATGAGCTGAACAAGGGGTGGCAGGATACCGAAGTGGTGACCACAAGCCGGTACGAGAACCGGGGCATCGTTATCCGAATCAGTCAGATTGAAAGCCGACTTCTGGCCCGTCCGTATGTGGCCGACATCAGTCACACTACACTGAACGGAACCGAGGAAAACGTGGAACTGGCAAACAATGCCCTGGCCACTATCGGAAAAATCACTGATGTTTCTGGGGGTGCATGATGAAAAAAATTAGCCGCAATGTACGACTGGAAAAATACACCCCATGGGTGCTGAAAAATGCGAAGGAAATCATGGCAATCTGCCAGGCTGAGAACCAGGAGTTCAACACCCTGTATGGCCAGATCTGGAGATGGTTTGCAAACACCTTCATTTTCAGCACCGATTTGGTCGGGGTGGAGAGATGGGAAAAGATGCTGGGGATTTATCCACCGGAAGGGGCTTCCATCTTTGACCGCCGAGCCGCCATCTTTCTGATGGTCAACGGCACCGTCCCCTACACTGAGAAATCCTTCGAGGTGCTGACGGATGGGATGTATCACAAGGGAGCCGTTACCCTGGGCGTTCATCCGAACAGCTATACCGTCGTGCTGAACCTGGCCGATGATATGACCGAAAGAATCAACGAGATTCGGAGATATGCCCGGCTAATCATCCCTGCTAATATGACCATCCAGGCGGCCCGTACTGTGCCCGTTTACAGCCCCATCTACACCGGGGCTGTCGTCCGAAAGAGCTGCAAGTCGGAAGTCGGGAGGCTGGCCGGGGATAAGGTCGAGAGAAAGTCGGTCAGCTTCAACGTGGTTAAGGGAATCCACGAAGTTGATAAGGAAGGCAACATTGAAATCACGTTGAACGGGTTGAAACCGTCTTCCGTTATGGTCAGGAAAGGGCAAGAGGTAAGTCCGTCCCCGACTTCTCAAATCGGTGACTTTGACGACCTGTTTTATGTAGATGCAGACGGCAACATCCGGCAAAAAGTCGGTTCCCCCGCCACATTCACCCGTGCTTCCACGGCTGTCCTGGAGGGGGCGGACATATCAAGTTAATGAGCCACGGTTTGTGGACAACGGTTTGCTGTTTGAACCGACCACCACCAATCTGGCGGCGTCAGTGATTGATGTGACGAACGGGTCGCTGAAGGGGTGGATGAATCATGCTGGAGATGCTGTGTTTGAGGTGTCAACGGAGTACACGTATGCCCACAGCCACAGTGTCCACTTAAAAAATGGCACTTTTCAAAAATGACTACACCGCACCGACTGGCCATCACCTGGGACGAAGGAGCTGTGGGTTACTACTTTGACGGGAGTCTGGTAGGAACAGCCACCGAAACGAGCGGAGAAAAGGTCTTATCCTCCATCTGGATGGGCGACTGCGTATACGACCCTTTCAACGGCTGCATCAAAAATTTCCGCTTCTCCAGCACCGTCCACACCGCCGAAAAGATAGCCGCCGACAGCAAGCTGGACGAACTGCCGGTGGAAGAAGATACCGTGCTGTACATGCCCCTCAAGCAGGATTTGAGCATGTACGGAAAAGCTGTGAAATAAGAAAGGAGTGAATCAATGAGCGAGTTTTCCAACGTGAAAATCGGGGAAGCCGGGATGCACCTCATCGAGTTATCTGCATCCATGAGCAAGCCCCTGGTTTTTACAAAATGCGAAATCGGGGATGGGATTTCTGACGGGAGTACCCGTACGGAACTCATCTCCAAGAAAATGACCGCCCCCATCACAAGGGTGGCTGAAGTAATCAACGCTGATGTGTCAGAGGCTAGGAACGTGCTTTATTTTGCGTACTCCAACGATGGCATCGCAGAAGGGGCCGGGTTCAGTGCCACGGAAATTGGGATTTATGCCCGTGTGGCCAGCGATTCCTACACCGACTCCGGGTGGGGCGGATACAAGGGCGAAGAAACGTTATACGGATACGCTTATGCTGTAGATGCCGCCCATGGGGAGTGGATTCCCGATAAGACGTACAAGATGGATGTGCAGGAGTTCGCCATTTATACGTCCGTGGGCAACGCATCATCTGTCGGGGTGGAAATCAAGAGTGACGTATACGCCCGGGAAGAAGATTTCGAGTATCATCTTACGGACCCGGAAGCCCACAGCGATTTCACGGGGTGTTCTGATGCTTCTTCCGGGGTGCGGGGATTCGTCCCTGCCCCTGCGGCAGGGGACGGGAAAAAGTTCCTTTCGGCTACGGGCGGATGGGAAAGGGCCGGACACAGCCCGTTGGAGCTGTACGACTTGATTTATCCTGTCGGGATTGTCGTGGAATTTGAAAACAGCACGGACCCGAACACTGTTTTCCCTGGCACTACCTGGATTGTAACTCAGAAAGGCCAGGTTGCCGTGGGGGCCGGGGACTATTGGGAAAATGGGACGAAATACACGTACACCCTGGGAGATACCGGGGGCGAAGTGAAGCACCTAATCACTGTCGATGAACTTGCGGCCCACGCTCATGGCGCAAGCTGTTCCACCGATGGTAATCACAAGCACAGCTATAGCAGAACAACACCACCTAACCCAGATAATGCCGCAACTGGTAGTAGTGCAGGACACTGGGAAATCGGGACTACTTCTGAAGCTGGTTCACATGCTCATACAATCACTATCGCATCAACAGGCGGCAATAAACCCCATGAAAACAGACAGCCATACAAGGTTGTTGCGAAATGGCTTCGGACTGCCTAGGCGGTTCTGGGCCACTTTGCAACGACTTTAAATGGTTGACGGTTTTCATGAGGCACGTTTCCGCCCGTAGAAGAGATGGTGATGGTGTGGGAATGGCTACCTTCAGTAGACGACCGGGCGATGGCGTTGTCATAGTCAGAATGTATACCTTCCATGCCAGCGTGGTTGTTATTGGAATCGTACCAGCCATAAGGCGTGTTAGGGGCTTCCGACGTCTTTTCCCAGGGAACGCCATGATAGTGGTTTCCTGCCGTGCTACAACTTGCACTGTGTCCATGATCCGCCAACTCATCGACAGTGAAGGAGGAAAAATGAAAGTCTTTCAGATTTTAAACGAACAAGTGATAATCATCCAGGGTTCAAAGGTCTACATCGACTCCCTGGATAACTTCAAGACCGACTCCGGGGTGGATGACCTTCCCGGAATGGTCGTGTATGACGAAAGTCAAAAATGCTGTGTCGTGGACAGCCTTTTTTATAAATATCCAAACGACACCTACGAAGGGTATCTGTCCAAACTCCAGGACTACCTGGACGCTAAAGCGAAAAGGGAGTATGTCCCCCCTGCCGAGCCGACCGTGGAAGAGAAGAAAACGTCCATCACAGCCGACTATAACAGTGGCGTGGAAGAACTGACCAAGTCTTTCAATATCGCTGTTCTGAGGGGCGATACAGAAGCCCAGGAAAGCATCAAACAGGATTTCAGCGACTTGCAAGAAGCCTACAAGGCAGAAATGGAGGCGGTAGAATGAAATTCAAGCTCCCGAAAAGATGCCCGTTCTGTGCCCGGAAACTGGATGCTAACGGGAAATGCGTGAACAAGGATTGTATTGCCTACGTGCCCCCGCAAGAAGCCGAGGACACCACGGAAGCCGATACCAATTATGCCAATGGGAAGGGGGGCTCTGAATGACCACACGGGCTTATGTCCCCAATGCTGATGGGGAAGGGTCTATCGGGACTACGGACAAGAAGTGGGGAGCTATGTATGTGGCCAGCCCAGATTCCACGGCTAGTGATGACCGAGTGGCATCTACAGCGTGGGTGCAGTCGATTGTTGCCGATGCCATGGCGAAGCAGAAGACGGCCTATGAGCAAGCCATCAGCACTGCTGTTACAGCGGCGAAAACTCAGGCCAAACTGGACGCCCACCCCGTTGGGTCTTACTACTGGAGCAACGACAGCACCAGCCCGGCCACGCTTTTCGGGGGCACGTGGGAGGCCCTGCCCCCTGGTTATACGCTGATTGCCCAAGGTTCCGGAAGCGATTCTTTCGGGAGTTTTACGTATACTGCCGGGGGAAAATATGGTGAACGGAAGCACCAACTCACCACCGATGAGTTACCAAAGATTTCCGGGAGTGTTTCGTATTTGCTGAGATGGAATAGCGGTAAAGCTCAGAGTGGAGTTTTGAAGGCCGCTGAAGGCACATCGAGGTTTCCTTCTGCGGCTACTGAAAACATCTCAAATAGCACTATTTCCATCGAATTTGGTAAAGACACACCCCATGAGAATCTGCCTCCTTGCATAGCAGCTTATGGGTGGAAGCGTACCGCATGAGTGCCACCGATGAGTTGCCATCCATCTCTTCAGATGCTTTGATGTTGAGATACTCACCGCATGGTGTCTGTTTCGTTGACGGAAAAGAGATGGCTCAGACCTTCCACATAGGTTGCAAAGTACCCTAGTGTTTTTTTGCTTTCCATTGATGGTCTTTTTAACGACCCATGGGCGGCGGTTTCCGCTGAGCTTGTAGCAAGTTCCAAAGCCATTGGGGAGTTTCATCAAATCACACCTTTCAGAGTAATACAAGGAGGATACCAAACGTGAACGATATTGTCATTGAAGGGCTGAGCACTGCCATGAGTTTGGCCGTGGGTGGCATGGCCGGTTATGTCCTGGCCTATGTCACCGGACTGAAAGCGGTCAAAAAGGGGATGCAGTTAATTCTTCGTGCATCCCTCAACGATATATACGTCAGATTTCAACACACGCCCCCGACAGCTGAGGAAAAGCAGGTGTTCGAAGAAATGTACGATGTGTATGAGCATTTGGCGGACAACGGCGTCATGACTGCAAAGCACGAAGAGGTGCTGAAGATGCCGGAAGAGGTACGAAAATGAAGAAAGTACAGGGGTTCCTGCTGAACCTGCTCGGTTCGGTGGGCCGCATGAAAGTACGGGGCCTGCCCCGTGCCCTGGTGATCATACTGATGTTGCTGATCATCGGCAGTATCATTCTGTATCTGTCTGGATGGGTTTGGCTTTGGGCTTTCCAGGGCAGGGTAGACCTTCCAGCACTCAACATGCTGATACAGACGCTCACCGGGGTGTCTTTTATAGCGGCAATCGGGTTCATCGGGAAATCCCTGGTAGACAATGACGGGGACGGAATCCCCGACCAATGGCAAGGGAAAAAAGAAAATGAAAATGATGAAGAAGTGAAAGGACAGGGGAAAGTATGCTGATTAAAGGGATAGACGTATCTGAAAACAACGGGAACATTCCATGGGATGATCTCCGGAACGAGGGCGTCCGTTTCTGTTACGTCCGATGTTCCTACGGAAAGCACGGACGGGATGAAAAGTTCCTGGAGAACGTGGCCCAGGCCCATGCTCATGGGATGCTGGTAGGGGCTTATCACTACGACTATAGTCTTTCCGTGGATGATGCCGTGGAAAACGCCAAGAACTGCCGGAATGCAATCGAAGAAGCTGGCGTCCTGCTGGAACTGCCCGTTTTTTTCGACATGGAAGACGCGGACCACTGGAAAGCAAACAACGGTTTCGAGAGGGACCCGGAACTCGTGACGGCTATGTGCAAGGCGTTCGGAGAGAACATCGGACTCAACTGGGGCGTGTATGCCTCTTATGACTGGCTGACCACCATCATCAACTGGCAGTCCCTGGGGTGCCCCATCTGGAACGCTGAGTGGGGGCCGGGGGATGACATTGCCGGATATGTCTGGCAGTGGACCGACAACTATAACGGATACGGAATTGATGGCGATTATATGTATGACAAAGCCCTGTTTGGGATTGAAGACTGACGATACGGCGTATGAGGTCCACAGTGGCCTTGTACGCCGTTTTTTCTGCATACGCTATAACTTATATGCGTAGCTTGAAAAGACCGTTTAAAAGCGAATATGCGAGGTGAAATATGGACGAGCAACAAAAATGGAAATCCATTGCGGAAGGAGTTGGGGCCGTGGCACTGGTGGCCATTTGCTGTGCGATTTACGGCTGTAGCCAGGATAAAAAAGAACAGCCAAAAGTGATGGAGTACCGCCAGACGACAGACCCGGGAGCGGTAAAAAAGGAACTGGGTGTATCTGATCAGACAGCCAGAGCGATCACCAGGGAAATCTACCATGTACAATCCTCTGATACGCCTCCGAACGTAACATACTATGTGCAGGCCCCGGACGTACAGACGGGAGCGGAAAAGGTGGCCCAGGAAATCAAAAAGGGTTCCCCTGCCCTACCGAACGAAGCGACCAGGAAAACCGACAGAACCGTGGTCACTGCTAATACCGACAAGCAGAAGGTGGACGTTTATAAAATCAATCTGCGGAAGGATCATAAAATCAAGGCCGGGTTGCTGACTGCTGACGGAAAGGTGTATGGCGGTGTGGGCTTCCAGTCCGGGAAATGGGAAGGGCTGGTATACACCAGATCTGGGCGGAAGGTGGAAGCCGCATCGCTGACATACACCCTGGCCGAATGGTGAGTTCGGGAGCAAATTTTTTCAAGATTTTTCTGTTCATCGCTTGCAATACCTCCCAATGGGAGGTATAATATAGACAAGAAAGGGAGATACAAAGAAAACTCCCAAGAAAAAAGGAGCGATGAACTATGAAATTGATGGAAAAGGTTGCCAAATATTACGAACTGGTGAGCCACGCCCAAGCCGACATCCTAGAAGCTGAAAAAAGTTATGAACTGGTGAGAAATCCCTATGCCGACATCCCGCAAGTTGAAAGGAGTAAAGTTCAGCGTGATTTAGACAATGCCAAAGACGAATACAGATACTTGATGGAAGCCGTGAGACTCGAAGGAGAATGTTTCTGTGCCATGTTCCGGCTGTATTCCGACATGAAAGAAGACGGCAACACCATGTTGAATATCTCCGAGGATTACTACGATCCCGAAAACATCATGAAGCTGTTTAAGGTTTGTGGAATCACCAAATTCACCTACTCTTCCAGATGGTCCGATGCACTGAAAAGTGCTTATGTGTTCGAAAATTCCGGATACCACATTGATGGGATGACCGAAGTCAATGGCGGAGCCAGGAACAACAACAAAAAACTCCCGGCACTGGTATTTGAGATGAGATGACAAGAACCCCAGGGGAAAATCCCCTGGGGAATATTTTTTTTGGAAAATCCATAAAAACGCTTGCAATAACTCCCAATGGGAGGTATAATATAGTCAGAAAGAGGGAAGGGGACTTCCCAAGAAGTTGAAAAGGAGCGATGAATTATGGAAAAAGAACTGACTCGTGAACAGATTGCCTACGATGCAAAGGACTTGTTCGCAGGTGGATGGAGAGCAGCTGACCGGGATGAAATGAAAAAGGAATACGGATTCACCGACTGGGAAGCGGATACTATGGCCGAAGAACTGGAAAAGCTGGCAAGTCAGTACGTCGAAGATGAAGATGGTCACCTGATTGGCTACGATGCAGCAGTCGAGATGATGGATGACGATCTTCGAGAAGAACTGCACCGGGAAATGGCTCCCTGCACCAACCAGGAGTTCTACGATGCTTACGTCAAAGCTCATGCCGCTAAATACAATGGCGAAAAGTTCCAGATCTGATTAACCAGGGCGGGGCAAAGGCTCCGCCCGTTTCTATCGGAGGCCACTATGAAAACCATAAAAGAAGCCCGACACGAAGCCGGGTTGTCTCAACAAAAAATGTCTGACCTTTTGAAAATCCCAAAGAGCACCATTGAGAAGTGGGAAATGGGAATCCGTAAGCCACCCGAATGGGCCGTGATGCTCATAGTCGAGAAGCTGGAAAGCATGGGCGGCAGAAAAACGGCAGAAAAAGAAAACTGAACGACTGATTTTATTTAAAATGTCGTCAATAAAATAATGTAAAAACAGGCCCGTACCGATATTTATGTGAAATATTGGTACGGGCCTTTAATCTGTGCTAAAATAAACTGTAATTTTATGTCTCCGGAAGGGCCCTACGGGCACCTTCATAAGCTGCCAAGCAGCGTCTTATTATGAAAGGAACGCCTATGAACATCCTCAGCGAGGCAAAGGCGGAATTTGCGGAAACGGTCCGTCTGCGCCGTTATTTTCATGAATATCCGGAACTAAGCAATGAAGAAGAAAAGACCATTGCCTTCCTCGAATCGTATCTCAAGGGCCTCGGCCTTGAAACCGTGAATGTCCCTGACGGGGGCCTTCTGGCCATCCTTGACAGCGGGAAAAAGGGGAGAACCCTCCTCATGCGCAGTGATACAGACGCGCTTCCCATTAAGGAAAGTGAGAAAAACCTGCAAGAACCCAAAGCCTGTATTTCCAAGATCCCCGGTGTCAGTCACGCCTGCGGGCACGATGGCCATATGGCCATGACCCTTACGGCGGCACGCATCCTTGCCGCCCATAAGGATGAATTTGTCGGCAAGATTGTCTTTTGTTTTGAACGCGGTGAGGAAACAAGTGGAGACATTAGGAATCTCCTGCCCTACATCGTTCATGACCTGAAGCTTTCCATCGATGGCTGCTATGCGACCCATGTGCGCTGGGATATGGCCGCTGGAACCGTATCGCTTTGTCCTGGTCCTGTCATGAGTGGAGGCTGCGCTTTTGTTGTCGAGCTTTCTGGTCAGTTTGGTCACGGAGCCCGGCCCGATCTTGCCCGGAGCCCGATTGACTGTTTTCACGCGATTTATAGTGAGCTTTCAAGCTTCCGGATGCGCCGTGTCGACCCCTTTGAATGCCTGACCATTTCCTTGGGTTTTGTCCATAGTGGTGACCAGTACAACGTCATTCCCGGTACTCTCACCTTTGGCGGTACGGCTCGTTTCTTCAGCTATGAAAAAGCGGGGTCCCTTTTTGAGACCTATCTAAAAAAGACCTTGGATCATCTTACGGCCCTTTATCAATGTTCCTATAAAATCACCCACATGCCCAAGGCCCTTTATGAGGTGCGCAATAATGAAACCTGCGCGGCGCTGGGACGAAAGGCTCTTGTGCGGGATCTTGGAAAAGACGCTGTCGTTGACGCGGCGCCTTGGATGGCGTCCGAAAGCTTCGCCCTTTTCCAAAAGCTCTATCCAGGGGTCCTTTCCTTTACAGGCATTCAAAATACGGACCTTGGATGCGGGGCCAATCACCATACGCCGGAATTTGATATGGACGAAAGGGGCCTCATGATGGGCTCTGCCATGGCCGTCAGTTATGCCTTGGCCTTCCTTGCTTATGAAGGAGACATTCCTTTTAAAAAGACGGATGAACCGGTTGAAGAACTGGTCGAACGGAATATTTAACCAATCCAGAACCTTGAGGAGGCGAAACCCTTGGAATCCCATGTCCTAGATCTCATCCATACCATCACCTTCCTGGATGTCATCGATATCTTGGTGGTTGCTTATTTCCTCAATAAGCTCTACCAAATGCTGAAAAACACACGGGCGGCGTCCCTTGTCAAGGGCCTTTTGATGCTGCTTTTGGTCATGCTCGTCAGCAAATGGCTGAATCTGTATGTGATCAACTGGCTCCTTGAAAAATTCATGACCATTGTCATGTTTGCCCTGCCTATTGTTTTCCAGCCCGAACTGCGCCGTGCCCTAGAGCAGATTGGCCGAGGCAAACTGTTCCGCCGCAGCACGGTCCTTAATGAGATGCAGGTAGAAAACATGCTTGAATCGGTGGCTTTGACGGCTGATGATCTGTCCCGCAACAAGATTGGGGCCCTGATTGTCTTTGAACGGGAAACAGGCCTTGACGATTATATTGAAACGGGCGTCCGCATTGACGGACTGATCAGCACGGCCCTATTTGAAAATATCTTTATTCCGAATACTCCGCTCCATGACGGAGCTGTCATTGTCCGCGGCGACCGCATTGCAGCTGCAAGCTGCCTGTTGCCCTTGACGGAAGCGAGGAACCTCAGCCAGGAGCTGGGGACGCGGCACCGTGCGGCCATTGGTCTATCGGAACAGACTGATGCCCTGATCCTTGTCGTAAGTGAAGAGACAGGGGCAATTTCCCTTGCCCGCGGCGGCGCACTCCAGCGCTATCTGACCCACCGCGACGTGAAGGACCTTTTGCGTCCTGTCATGAAGGAACCCATGCTCAACTGGAAAGATTCCATCAAGGCAAAGCTTCTGAGCCTCAAGGATCGCAGCAAAGGAGGCGATGATGATGCTAAGCAGTAAACACCCAACAAGAAATTCGTGGCTGGCCCGGATCATGTGCGTCATCGTTGCGTCCATCCTTTGGGTCTATGTCATGAATGAACAGAATCCAATCACCACCCGTAGCTTTACCGTACCCCTGCAGACGGTGCATCTTCAGGATGACATGCTCGTCAAGGATTTGCCTGAAACGGTCAACGTGCGCGTAAGCGGAACGCGAAGCCAGATTGCGGCGCTTCGCACAGCGGATGTAAAAGCCTTTATCGATTTTGAGGGGGCCAGCAAAGGACGCAATACCTACCGCGTCACGGCCCAAGTCAAGAACGGCGAGGTCATCGAGATCACGCCGAGTCTGCTCCAGCTTGAAATCGATACACAGGTCTCAAAAGAGATGAAACTGGAAGCGCGCATTGTGGGCGTACCTCATAGCGGCATCACCGTAAGCCGGATGGATCTCAATCCCCTACAGGTGAAAATCAGCGGGGCGGAAGAGCGCATCAATCAAGTGGCCAAGGTCCTTGTCATGGTCGATATCTCAAACCACGATAAGAACTTTGAAACAGATGCGACCGCCGTGGCCGTTGACCAGTTGGGCCGCGAAATGTACGATGTCAAGGTGACGCCCAGCAAGGTTTCGACGACGGTCACCATCGTGCGTCAGCTAGGGACCAACGATTTTCCTATCAAAGCCGATCTTTCGGGTAAACTGCCAAGTGGCATCACGCTGGTCGGAACCAAGATCACGCCCCAGACCGTGCGCCTGACGGCAGATCCCAAGGTCCTGGGAGAACTGAAGGAAATCAAGACGGCCCCCATTGTCCTTGACAATATCACAAGCAATGTGGAGCTTAATATGCCTCTCCAGATTCCTGACAAGGTCCTTGCCGATACACATAATGTCATTGTTGAAATCACCGTGAAAAACGAAAAGGACCAATAAACCATGCTTTTTAGAATGAATAACCTCCGCGTCGGTCTTGAAAGCCGCCGCACCCTAGAGGAAGCGGCGGCACGGCAGCTTGGGATTGTTCCCCAAAAGATCCGCCGCGTGACACTCCTTAAAAAGGCCATCGATGCCCGACGCAAGAAGAGTATCACCTTTGTCTATCATCTGCTCCTTGATTTGGAGCTAACCAATGGGGAACGCAGCCGTCTTGAAAAAAAGCAGCTCATCCTGCCCTATAAAAGGGCACAGACCCCAAAGCCCCAGATTGGAAGCGAAAAGCTGCACGGGCGTCCCCTCGTGGTGGGACTTGGCCCTGCCGGGCTGATGGCTGCCCTCGAACTTGCGGAAAACGGCTACCATCCCCTTGTAGTGGAGCGGGGACGGGATCTTGCCCACCGCGTAAAAGATGTGGAAACATTTTGGCAAACGGGACAACTTGATCCTGTCAGCAATGTCCAGTTTGGCGCTGGCGGGGCGGGCACCTTTTCCGATGGAAAACTCACGACGCGGGTCAATGACCCCATTGTGGGACATATCCTTGAAACCTTTGTTGCCGCCGGTGCTCCGGAAGAAATCTTGTATGAACAAAAGCCCCATGTTGGGACGGACCGTCTCCGCATCATGGTCACGGGCTTGATCCATCGCATCAAAAAGGCGGGTGGGGAAATCCGTTATGAAACACAGGTGACGGATTTTCATCTGGATTCGAAAAAAGGGCTGACGGCTGTTACCCTAAACGGCCGGGAACGCCTCGAAACAAACGGCGTCATCCTTTGCTGCGGACACAGCGCCCGCGATACGTATGAAGCCCTTTATTCCCGCGGCGTCCATATGGAAGCCAAGGCATTTGCTGTCGGCGTGCGCATTGAGCATAGTCAGGCCCTCATCAACAAGGCTCAATACGGGCCATTTGCCGCGCATCCGAAGCTGGGGGCTGCTGACTATGCCCTCATCTATCATGACGCGTCCGGCCGGGCTGTTTATTCCTTCTGCATGTGCCCGGGCGGCGAAGTCGTTGCCTCCAGCTCTGAGATAGGAGGACTTGTCGTAAATGGCATGAGCCCCTACAAAAGGGATACGGGTCGGGCCAACAGTGCCCTTGTTGTTGCTGTGACACCCGACGATTTTCCCGAAGGTCCTTTGGGTGGGATGGTCTTTCAGCGCCGTTATGAGGCTCTTGCTTACAGGGCTGCTGGCGCTTACCGGGCTCCGGCCCAGTCAAGCCGCAGCTTTGTGGATCATACGGCACCGGATCTATCCGTTCCTTTTAAGACAACCTATCGGCGCGGCCTTGTTCCCTATGATTTGAGAAAGATCCTGCCAAACTTTGTCACCGATCCCTTGGAAAACGGGCTCCGTGATTTTGAACGCCGTCTGCCCGGTTTCAGCCGGGAAGGTCTTATGATAGGCGTGGAAACAAGAACCAGCGCGCCCCTGCGCATTGTACGCGGAGAAAATGGACAGTCCCTGAACTGCCGCGGCCTTTACCCCTGCGGTGAAGGAGCCGGCTACGCCGGCGGCATCACGAGTGCCGCTATGGACGGATTCCATGAGGCACGGCATTTTATGGCACGATTTGCGCCAACTGTGGTATAATTTTGTGTATATACAATTCTGTACAGGTAAAAAGGAGAGTTCATTCATGGAAAACATGACGATTGTAACGGGTCATAAGAACCCTGATACGGATTCCATCTGCTGCGCTTTGACCTATACCTATGTCAAACAGCAGCTCGGTGTACCGGCTGTCGCTTGCAGAGCCGGCAAAGTCAGCAAGGAAACCCAATACGTTCTTGATGCCTTCAAGATGGAAGCACCGAAACTCATCGAAGAAGTCGAACCGGGCCAAAAGCTTATCCTCGTCGACCATAACGAAGAATCCCAAGCTGTAGACGGTCTTGCCGATGCGGACCTAAAGGAAGTCATCGATCACCATCGCTTGGGCGGCCTGAAGACGGCTGCACCCCTTTATATGCGCGTTGAACCGCTGGGCTGCTGCTCTACCATTATTGCCAAACTGGCCAAGGAAAATGGTATTGCCCTGCCGCCGCAGTATGCAGGCCTGCTCTTTTCTGCCATTAGCTCTGATACGCTCTTTTTCAAATCTCCGACAACAACGGAAACGGACCGCAAGATTGGTCTGGAACTTGCTGAAATCGCCGGCATCAAGGATCCGAAAGCCTATGCCCTTGATATGCTGCAGCATGGTTCTGCCATCAACAGCAGCACGCCTGATGAAATCTGCCACGGTGATATGAAGGAATTTGATTTCCCGCAAGGAAAAGTCACCGTTGCCCAAGTGAACGTCATGGACGGCGAAAAAGCCAAGGAAAAATGGCCGGCATTGAAGGCCGCACTGGAAAAAATGGTGGCTTCTGGTGAATCTGACACGAGCCTTCTCATGGTTACGGATATCATGACGGAAGTGACGGAACTTCTTTGGGCTGGCAAGAACGGCGACGTCCTGGAAAAAGCCTTCGGCAACCCTGAAGCTGACGGTCACTTCCATATGCCCGGCGTCCTGTCCCGTAAGAAACAGATTGTTCCGCCTCTGACGGACGCTTTCAGAAAATAAAAAATGTACGAGAGGCTGTGAAAAAATGAGAATTTCATTTTCTTCATGGCCTCTCTTTTTTCGTACCTGATACAATAAGGACAAACAATGATCCAGGAGGCTTCTATGCGAAAAATTTCTTTTTTGTTGGGACTTGTACTCCTCACCTTTGTCATAGGGATGGGAAGCTGCGCCACCCCTAAAAAGGACAGCCAAGCTAAGCCCCAACCGGCGCCTAGCTTGACGCATCCCATCAGTATGGTTTGGCAGCATAAGGATGATCCCAGCGTGGATCTTTCATCGCTGCCCAAGGTCCCAGGCCTGACCGTTGTTTCGCCGTGTTGGTACCGTGTAACGGGGGAATATGGAAAGGTGGAAGGCGCGGCTGTGCCAGGGTATACGGAACGGGCCCACAAAAAAGGGTACCAGGTCTGGCCGCTTGTGACCAATTCCTTTGATCCGGATCTTACTCATAAATTCCTTCAAGACCCCCATGCCCAGCGCTTTATCATTGACCAGCTCCTGAAAGAGGCTGAAACGCACGGTTTTGATGGAATCAATATCGATTTTGAGAACATCTATGAAAAAGATCGTGATGCCCTCACAAGCTTCATGGCCTATCTGCGCCGTCAATCCCAAAAGAAGGGACTGATCCTCAGTATGGATGTCACAGCTCCCAGCCGCAATCCCAATTGGTCCCGCTGCTACGACCGGAAGGCCTTGACGAAAAGCGTGGATTATCTTGTTCTCATGACGTATGATCAATTTTCTCGGCTGAGTAAAGTGCCGGGACCGACGGCTTCTTTCAATTGGGATGAAAAGAAGGTCCAAGAGACTCTTGCCCAGGGCGTTCCCCCGGAAAAACTTCTATTTGGTCTCCCACTTTATATGCGCCTATGGGAGGCCCCGGAAGGCACCAAGGAGTATCGGGCGAGAACCCTTGGTATGTGGCAGGCCCAGCAGCTCATTCATGATAAAAAGAACCTTCCGACCTTCCGGAAGACCTGGCTCCCAGAGGAAAAGATGACTCGGGTTTCCTATACGGAAGGCGGCAGGGATTATGTCTTTTGGCAGGAAGATGCCTTGAGCCTCTACTATAAGTCCCGTCTCGCAATACAGTATCAGCTGGCAGGGACGGCAGCCTGGCGATATGGCTTTGAAACGCCCGATGTCTGGCACCTTCTTGAAATCAGTCAGAAAAATGGAGCCCATGCTTCCCAACAATAATGTCCTGTTTCCTATTTTTATAATAATAATCATAAAATAATTCTTACTTGATTTATGGACTATGAGCCCGTATAATGTATGAGGAACCCAAAGAAACAATCAAAGACCACTATATCTTGTGGTCTTTCTTACTTTTAGGAACAAGAAAGGAAGCCACTTATGGACATCATGATCCGCAAACGGGACGGGCATTTTGAACCCCTTTCCGTCGAAAAGACCAAGCGTATGATTGCTTTTGCCTGTCTGGGACTTGATTCATGCGATCCCATGGAGCTTGAAATGGATTCCAAGCTTCAGTTTGTCGATGGTATGACCACGAAACAGATCCAGCAGACCTTGATCCGCACGGCCATTGAAAAAGTCATTCCCTCCCGTCATGAAGGGGGCGGGGTACCCCTTCAGGAGATGAATCCGGATTGGCAGTTTGTGGCTGCCCGCCTGTTCCTCTTTGACCTCTATAAAGAGGCTGCCATCCAGCGCCGTTATAAGGCCTTTGGTTATGGGAATTTCTCCAATCTCATCCATATGCTGGTTGACAAGAAGAAATATGCTGATTTTTTTGTGACAGACTATACGGAAGATGAGCTCCAGGAATTGGGGGATTATATCAAACCGAAACGGGACTACCTTTTTAACTATGAAGGACTCAAACTCCTGGCAGACCGTTATCTTGTACGGGGATTTAACAAGGAAGTCTATGAACTGCCGCAGGAACGCTTTATGGCCATTGCCATGCATCTTGCTCTCGTTGAAGGGAAAAACAAGGTGGCCTACGCCAAGAAGTTCTATGACCTTATGAGCGAGCTCAAGATGACAACGGCAACGCCGACCCTTGCTAATGCTGGCACGCCATTTCATCAGCTGTCCAGCTGTTTTGTGGCAGGTGTCGATGACAACCTTTGGTCCATTTATGATGTGAACAGCAAGTTCTCCCGTGTTTCCAAGCATGGAGGGGCCCTAGGCATCTATCTGGGGAAGGTTCGGGCCCTCAACAGTGATATCCGGGGATTCAAGAACTCTTCCGGAGGGGTCATTCCCTGGGTCCGGCTCTATAACGATACGGCTGTTGCCGTTGACCAGCTCGGTAGGCGCAAGGGCGGCGCGACGGTGACCCTTGATATTTGGCACAAGGATTTTTATGAATTTGTTGAACTGAGGACCAATAACGGCGATGATCGGCGCAAGGCCCATGATATCTTTCCCTCTATTTCCGTTCCGAACCTCTTCATGGAGCGCCTCATCAAACGCGAAAATTTTACCCTCTTTGATCCGCATGAAGTGAATACGGTCATGGGCTTTGCTCTGGAAGACTTCTACGATACGGAGGAAGATAAAGCCTTTACGGAGCATTACCTTGCTTGTGAAAAGGATTCCCGTCTCCATGGCATCAGCGTCCCCGCCCTTGAGATGATGAAAAAAATCATGAAAAGTGCCGTTGAAACGGGAACCCCTTTCATCTTTTTCCGGGATACGGTCAATGAAGCCAATCCCAATAAGCACGCGGGGATGATCTATGCTTCGAACCTGTGTCATGAAATCGCACAGAATGTGGGCTTTACGAACCTCAAAAAAGAAATCCTTGAGGATGATGGGACCATTACGACAGTGACAGCGCCAGGCGATATGGTCACCTGCAACTTGAATTCCATCAACCTTGGCAAGATTGATGAAGATTTCCTGGAAGAACAGATTGCCCTTCAGGTGCGCATGCTCGATAATGTCATTACCATCAACCAGACGCCGGTACCGGAGTCCCGGCTGACTTGTGACAAATACCGGGCCATCGGCCTTGGCACGAGCGGCTACCACCATTATCTTGTAAAGCACGGCCTGCGCTGGGAATCAAAAGAACACATAGCCGCGGCTGATGCCCTTTTTGAAAAGATTGCCTACTATGCCATCAAAGCGTCCATGGAACTTTCCAAAGAAAAGGGGGCTTATCCTGCCTTCAAGGGATCTGAATGGGATACGGGCAAATACTTTACCCGGCGCGGCTATACCAGTGAAAAATGGCAGCGTCTTGCTGCCGACGTCCACAAGTACGGTATGCGCAATGGGTATCTCCTTGCTGTGGCGCCAACCGGTTCAACGAGCAACATTGCCAATACAACGGCTGGCATCGATCCTATTTTCAAGAAATTCTTCATAGAGGAAAAACAAGGATCCTTTACCCCGAAAACGGCACCGGACCTTAACCCAAAGACATTCTGGCTCTATAAGGAAGCTCATACCATTGACCAGCAGTGGTCCATTCGTGCCAATGCAGCCCGTCAGCGCCACATCGATCAGGCCCAATCCTTTAATCTTTATATCACGCCCCGCATGAAGGCCTCGGAAATACTGAACCTCTATATTGAAGCCTATAAACAGGGCATCAAGACCATTTACTATGTGCGGAACCAGTCCCTTGAAATGGATGAATGCACGAGCTGTTCATCCTGACTGTGTGAGAAGGAGCGCAAGATGAAAAAGAAACTTATTTTTAATGAACATGGGCAGCGCGGGACCCAGGCCATGATTGGCGGTAATACGACAAACCTGCGCGAATGGAACCGAATCAAATATGATTGGGCCAATACACTTTACCGGACCATGCTCAATAACTTCTGGATCCCCGAAGAAATTTCCTTGAACGAAGATATCAAGCAGTTCCCGTACCTTACGGACAGCGAGCGCCGTGCCTTCGATAAGATTATTTCTTTCCTGAACTTTCTTGACAGCGTCCAGAGCGAAAACCTGCCAAACATAAGTCGTTATATCACGGCACCGGAAGTGGCGTCCCTCTTAAATATCCAGGCTTTTCAAGAGGAAATTCACGCGCAGAGTTATTCCTATATCCTTGATACGGTGACAAATCCCATTACACGGGATAAGATTTATGATGAATGGCGCACGGATTCGACGCTATTGGAACGGAATCGGTTTATTGCCGATGCGTATCAGCGCTTCAGCGATGATCCGAACGAAGGCAATTTCCTTCATACCATTGTGGCAAACTATATCCTTGAAGGCATTTATTTCTACTCAGGTTTTAGTTTCTTTTACACCTTGGCCCGCCAGGGGAAAATGACCGCAACGAGCACCATCTTCAAATATATCAACCGTGACGAAGTGACGCACCTCATTCTCTTCCAGAATATCCTCCGCGAACTGCGTCATGAACGGCCCGATCTTTTTACAAAGGAGCAGGATGCTCATATTGCCGACATGATCCGTCAGGGTGCGGAAAATGAAATCAAATGGGGCCAGTATATTACGGATGATAAGATTCTGGGGCTCAATAATGGCCTGATCGAAAAGTACATCAAGTATTTGGCCAATATCCGCCTTGAAGCCATTGGACTTGCGCCCCTTTACCCGGAAATCAGTCAGAATCCCATGGAATGGATTGAAAGCTTCTCCAATCTCAATGGAACGAAAACGGACTTTTTTGAAGCGAAAGTAACGAACTACACGAAAGCCGCCGCTTTTGACTTTGACGATTTGGTATAGCATAACACAAAAGATCCCAACGAATGGTCTATGTGACGCGTTTGTTGGGATCTTTCATTTACAGGACTTTACAGGACGCCGCTTGCGTCGGTTTCCGTGAGGAGGCCGGCAGATAGGGGCAGGGCAAGTTTCAAGATCGCGGTCATGGGCTGTGAGCCTTGAAGACGCTCGATGCTTACACGGCCAAGAAACGTATAGCTTTGGGTGCCGCCGTAGGCATCTTTTTTATTTTCACGAACAAAAAGAAGAATATAACCCGCTTTTTCCTTTTCCCTGCACAGCCTTTCATAACGCTGCCCCGTCTTTGAATGGGGTGTCGTCGTACTTTGGCTTTGCCAGTGAAAGGTCATCCGATCGATGGAATAGTCTTCATAACGTGTTGTCTCCGAAAAGTCGCGGTCTGATTTATTCAGGGTTACAAGAAAGACATCCGTTGGATGGGTGACAGCAAAACTCTTTTCTGGGGTCATGAACTTGACGCCCTCGCGGATGGAACTGGGATGATCGTACCCAAGCGCGGCAAAGATTTGGTTTCTTGTGTAGTGACAATAGACTTCAAGGGCACAGGGATAAAGGACCCCGGGGGACTGGGGCAGGAAGGACAGGGCGTTTTCCTGCATCGTCAAAAAGGCCTCCAGTTCCTTGATAAAGGGATGCCAGTGGCTAAGGCTCAAGATGAGCGCTTCTGGGGAAATAATCCCAAGGGCTTCCAGATCCTTTGAAAGAAGAGTGTGGTACAGCATGGCCGCATATTCCCTATCAAGAATCGTTGTTGGCCGTTGAGGAGCTTTCAGGTTTTCCTTGAGATAGGAAATCCAGTGCGGGGAATCCAGGGAAAGGAGCGTCGGATAAGCTCTCATGAGGACTTTTTCCTCAAGGCTTTCTTCCCGTTCTTCTATGAGGCCGGCCTTCATGAGCAGCCTTGTGTAGGTTCGCTTCCCATTATAAAAAAGGTGGGGATCGATGCCGGAAGCTTTGAAAAATTCCGCAAGTGTCGGTACGCTCCCTGTTATCTCGTAAAGTTCACGAATGGTTTCCATATAGTAGGAAAGGCCTTTTAGCTGGCTGTTGATATTTTCAAGGATTCTTTGCTGGGCAACTTTTTCCAGCTGAATGCAGCAGCCCTTGGGTGCGTGGGGAAAGCCTAGCTGAACTTCACGGCGAATGGAGAGGTTCCTTGTCCCCATGAGGGCAAAAAGACGGGAAGCAAAGTCGTATTTTCGGTTTGCCTGAGCGACAAAATCAAGGACCGTAAGGCAGTCCTTGCCTTCAAAAAGGCGCAGGCCGCGTCCCAGCTGCTGTAAAAAAATGGTGAGACTGTTCGTGGGACGCAGGAAAAGTACCGTATTGACGGCGGGGATATCGACGCCTTCATTAAAGATGTCGACAACAAAAAGGAAGGTCAGCCTGCCGGAAGCTAGGTCAGCTGCTGCTTTCCGGCGCACTTCATCAGGTGTATCCCCCGATAGGGCAAGGGAAGGAATCCCCGCCTTGGTGAAGAAACGGGCCATGAATTCGGCATGCTGGATTCCAACGCAAAAACCGATGCCTTTTACATCCCGCAGATCACTGGTATAGCGAGTGAGAGCCCTTAAGATGGCGTTGGCCCTGATCTCTGCCGTATGATCCCTAGCATAAAGATGGATAAGCTCATCTGTTTCATACTGCCCCTTTGACCAAGCAACGTGACTCAAGTCGATGGGGTCCTCTACGCCAAAATAATGGAAAGGAACCAAGAGACGTCTTTCAATCGCTTCAGAAAGACGGATTTCCGCTGCCATATGACCATCAAAATAAGAGAGGATGTCTTTCCCATCCATGCGTTCTGGCGTTGCCGTAAGGCCCAGAAGGATCCTTGGCTTGAAATAGGAGAGCAGTTTCTGGTAACTCGGTGCTGCTGCATGATGGAATTCGTCAACAATGATCATGTCATAGTAATGGGAATCAAGTTTTTCCCACAGACGCTGGTGCTGAAAGGTTTGAATGGAGATAAAAAGATGGTCCGCCCGTTTGGCCTTGAAGTTTCCTACGGAAAGTTCCCCAAAGCCTGGATCTTGGAGGACTTGACGAAAGGCGGAAAGGGATTGGGTGAGGATTTCCTCCCGGTGGGCCACAAAAAGAAGACGGGTTTCCTTGTTTCTATTTTTGGCAAAGCGAGCGTAATCAAAAGCTGCAATGGCGGTTTTTCCTGTACCCGTAGCGGCAACAACGAGATTGCGCGTGCGGTGATGGATTTGCCGCTCAGCCTGCAGGGCATCAAGGATCTGTTCCTGATACGGGTAGGGACGGATTCGGAAAGCATAGGAAAGGGCGGAACCTTCCTTTTTGCCCCGTCCCCGTTCAGCATCAATGGCGTCTTCAAGATGCGGACGGTCTTTTTCGCTAAAGTCCTGAAATTCATCACTATGCCAGTATGTATCAAAGGTCGTATGGATTTTTTCCATGACAAGGGGCATATCCTGCTGGGTGATCTTCATATTCCATTCAAGTCCATCGGCGATGGCTGCATGGGAGAGATTTGATGATCCGACATAAGCCGAGGAAAAGCCGCTGCTGCGGTAAAAAATATAGGCCTTGGCATGAAGACGCGTTTCCTTGACATTGTAGGAAATCCGGACCTCCGTATTGGGAAGAGCCGCCAGCTCGGCTACGGCCTTGGGATCGGTCGCACCCATATAGGTTGTCGTAAGGACGCGGAGCTTTCCTCCATGGCGGGTGAATTCCTGGAGATAGGGGCGGATCATAATATACCCTGAATATTTGATAAAGGAAACGAGCAGGTCGATGCGGTCCGCGGATTGGATTTCCCGCTGCAGTTCCGTTACAAGGGAAACGTCCTTTTTGCTGTTGGTAAAGAGCGTGGAATGGGAAAGCCCCGATAAAGGCCGCTCCAGAATGATTTCCTTGAGGGTATTCTGACGCCGTTTCAGCTGGGTGAGAAGAAAATCCTCACGGCTTACGGTGTGGCCTTCGCCTAAGGTTTCCATGCGTTTTGAAAGAAGCCGGATGAGGTCATTGACAAGATGAAGTTCCTTACTAAGGGCCGTACTTCCTTCTTCATCCTGATCGGCGATTTCCTTTAGGCAACAGTGAATGAGGCGGCCGGCATAATCAGATAGATAACGGGCCCCTTCCTGGGAATCGACCGTCTCCGTCTCCTTCCAAATCTGTTCTTCTTTGCTTGCCTCGTCAAGCACCTTCCCGAGTTCGTCTGAAATGACGCGCTCATAGATTCCATCAGGCAGCAGCGTAAGTTCCATAGGGCATCCTCCTTTATGCTTTCCAGTATAGCAGATCGCGTCCTTTTCTGCAGCTAAAAGAAAGAGGGGGAGCGTGGCAAATCCATTGCATGAATGGCCGGCACCTGTTACAATAAATGCAGTATGTAGGACAGAAAAAGCAAAGGAGGCCTCGCTGTGTCCGTAATCATTGCAGAAGAACTGAGAGCTGGGTACATCCTCGGTGATCCAGATAATGACCAATATCTATATATGCCGGGCAGTGAGATTGGTGTGGACGATCCCATGTGTATTTTTGAGGACAAGGATTTTAAAACCGATGTTCACCTCAAGGAAGCTGTGGAGATTGCTAAGAAACTGACACTGAAACGGGTCCATCATCCCCTCATGGGTGATCGGTCCTATTGATGAATCGAAGTAGGAATGGAGCAAAACAATGGAAAAAGAAATTTTCAGCATTGATGTTGGGAGAGCGGCCCTGCGCATGGCCATGTCTGAAACAAGGGACGATGAGGACCGCCTGAAAGCAAATTACGCCAAAGAAGGATTCCGTACGGCTGCCGTTAATTTTGGCGGTGAGTTTTTGCCAAGCGTCACAAAGATTGTGGAACGTGCCATGGTGGCGGCCGAACGGCAGCATATCGTCTCAGACAGTCACGTCGGGGCTGGAACTGTGGCAGGTGCTGCCCATGAAGCCCTAAGCCAGGTTATTGCCAAAGCCTCGGGCTTTAATGTCGGCGGCAAGGTGGGCATTGCTCGTTATGGGGAACACGTCTGCGTCGCCATCTTCATGAGTGTTGGCGTTCTGAACCTCAATGAAATGGCTGTTGGCCTTGCTCATCGGACCCTTGCCGGTGTGGACTGAACCGCAGTCTAAAAGATGGGCTGTTGCCGGAAGGCTCCCTTTGCCGCCCTGTTTTTCCTTTTACAATTTTGTTGACACACCCTATAAGATGTGGTAAAATGACAAAGTCGCTGATAAGTACGACATGGTGGCTATGGTGAAGCGGTTAACACACCGGATTGTGGCTCCGGCACGCGTGAGTTCGATCCTCACTAGCCACCCCACTTTTTTTGGGCTTATTGGGGCATAGCCAAGTCGGTAAGGCACGGGACTTTGACTCCCGCATGCGTTGGTTCGAGTCCAGCTGCCCCAGCCATTTGATTCACTAGCTCAGTTGGTAGAGCACCTGACTTTTAATCAGGGTGTCCCGGGTTCGAATCCCGGGTGGATCACCACATTGTTCAAATAAGAACTCTTTATCTTGACAGGATTCTGTAGGATGGGGAGTTCTTTTTTGTAGTTATATTGGATCTCAATATAATCTGCATAGATGATGACACTGCGGACGAGGGATGAGAGCAAAATACTCTTGTACTTGTCCGCTTTTTTTATTTGCTGGGAAATGGACCAGAAAAAGAATTCAATATGTTTTTCGGTTAATTGAGGAATCCTGCTCATCAATTCTTCCCTCCTGATATCGTCATTTAAGGTTTGGAGCTGTTTTTCGTAGTCCTGAATATGATTTGTCACGGTCTGACTAATAAGGCCCTCTTCGATGGCTTTTATGCAGTTTTGGAGTTTCCTTGAAATGTCTGCCTTTTGATTTTGGAGCGATTGCAGCACAAGGGATGGCCCTTGTTCTTTTTGAGCGCTGATAGCTTGCTTTGCAATGGCTTTGATTGCGTCTTGATTGCTGAGAAGCTGAGTGGTCGTATCACAGATAAGGTCTTCGAGCTTATCCGCACGGATCGCCTTTGTAGTGCATCCTTTTCTCTTGAGATGGTTTCCGCAATCGTAATAATGATAGACGCGCTGCATCTTCGAGGTCCCTGCCGTGCCAACCATGCTTCCGCCGCATTGACCGCAAAATAGCCGTCCGGTCAACAGATAGTTTTCACCGCGTGACTTTGCAATACATTTCTTTTTCGCTTTCGTGATTTCCTGGACTTTTTGCCATTCTTCAGGATTGACAATGGCTGGAATCGCATTCGGCTTTTTAATGCCATTCCAAAGAAAGGTGCCAATGTATCTTTCGTTCTTCAAGATGGTATTAAGGCTCGTGCGGCCAAAAGGTCTCCCAAAAGCCGTCCGGCATCCGGCGGCGTTAAGCTCGCGAATGATTGATGCTGGTTGCCTTCCTTCCAGGGCCATTTGATATATCCATCGCACAGTCTTTGCTGCCGGATCATCGATGATAAGATGGTGCGCCACGTCGAGCTTATACCCGAGCGGCACGGTCCCGCCTGGCCACTTGCATTCCAGGGCATTCTCCGTCATTCCGCGCATGACGTTTTCAGCAAGCTCTGCAGAATAGTATTCCGCCATGCCTTCAATGACTGATTCCAAAAGGATGCCGCTCGGATCATCAGCGATGTTTTCCATGGCGCTTACAACCTTAACGCCGTATTTCTTCAGCTTATGCTTGTACTTTGCGCTGTCATAGCGGTTTCTGGCGAAGCGATTGAGCTTGTAGACGAGGACAGTGTCAAAGGCTTGTGTAGCCGCGGCCTGAATCATCATCTGAAATTCTGGGCGTTGGTCACTGCGACCAGAAAGGGCCCTGTCGGCGTAAACATGTAGGATGGTCATACCGTTTCTTTTGGCGTAGTCTTCGCATACACGCAGCTGGCCCTCAATGGACTCCTCGCGCTGGCGGTCTGAAGAGTACCGAGCATAAATGACAGCCTTTGTTGTATTTTCAATAGTGGTGTTTTTTTGCATAATAATAGCCTCCTTCTATGGCTAGATGGAGGCCGACGTGATATACTATTAGCATAGTCGACCTCCTGTGGTGGATGGTTTAGACTGTTGCAGCGGTACTGGTAATACCTGCTGCGCGTCCCTCATCGTGTTCCTGCACGGTGGGGGATTTTTTTATAGAAATTTGCAATGCCCAGTTACGGACTTATGATCTTTTCTTAATTGATTTCAGGGGATTTTAATTCAAGGAGTTTAAGAGATTCCCTGTATTCTTCTGCTTTTGGAATTTCTATAAAGGTCACAGCTTTATCGTATTTTTCTTTAACCAGTTTCTCTATGTTAGACAATGTTACCTTAAAGAATTCTTTTCTATGATTTACTTTATTGACTTCTAAATTCCTAAATTCTTGATGTAACAAAGCTTCGAGCGCAGGGGCGTCATCTGAGAAGATAAGTGCATGGACATCAAAATCAAAGGGGACCGAAGCGCTGCTTAACTCCTTGATCCGGTCTAAAGGTTCAAGACGGCGGGTCATGCCAATCTTGAAGATGTTTTCACCGAAAGAACCAATGTTGGAAATGATATATACATAGCCGGCCTTCGCATTTGCTTCACGCTGATTGATGTTTTCTTTATCTTTAGACAGTTGTTCAAGCTTTTCATTGAGTTCCCTAATTTTATCAATGTAAAGCTGCTTTTCAGCGTCCATAGAACTATTCTGTAGATACTTCATGGTTCGTTCTATTTCATGTTTGAATTGATTTTCATCTTTCTCAATTTTCTTCCTAGCCATCTCTAATTCGTGGCGAACCTTTTCTTCTTCTCGCAGTTGTTCCTTTTGGACCTGGAGCAGTTCTTTTTCTTCTTGCAACTTCTTCTGGTATGCATAGAAGCATGTCATTCTTAACAGCTTTAACTCCAAAAATTCTTTAGAAAGTTGAACGTTATCAATGGCAAAAAGTTTGTTGTGAGCTTCGAAAGATCGAGTAATTTTTTGCCTGATGTTGTCAAGGTTGCGAACCGTTACGCTTCTGATTAAAGATTCGGTTTCGCTGTTAAAGCTCCTAAGGAGTTGATTTTTCTGTTTCCGTAATGCACTTTGAGTAACGTCTTGAGCACCAGACGTAGTGAAAACGGCTCGATCTTCTTTTTGCAACTCCTGTTCATCGGTTGCCAAAAGAGCAAGTTTATTCTTAATCTCTGCAGATGAAATTTCTTCGTAAATAGCAGTATCGAGCTCAGGGGTAATGAGAATTTCATCAACGGACTTTTTAATTGCCTCTAAGACAGATTTTTCCTGCTTTGTTTTTGCTGCAAGTTCTTTAGAAAGGTGCTGATGCTCCTTATCTAGAATTTCTTTTCGCTGTATATATTCATTTTCCAAGTGTTTATTCTTTTGCGCATACTGATCTTCCAACTCCTTATTTTTCTCCGTATAAGAAGCTTGTAAATTCTGCAATCTTTCAGAAGCGGTTGCAATTTGCTCCTGGATATTTTCAAGCTCTATCAGTTGACTCGATTCAATACTTACATAGCGCCGGCTTCTCAAACATACAAGGATAATTGCTATAAAAAAGGGAATGATAAAAAAGGAAAAAGCACTTACGAGAACGAGAAAAAGAGGACTAAAGTAAAATGGTGCTTCTTTAAAATTTTTAAGTTTAGTAGACATAAACGGGGCCTCCTATTTGATATAAATATCCAAATCCTCGCCAACTTCACAATATTTGCTGTTTTGATGACAAGAGGATTCTATATTCTCAACATTTTCTTTGAAAAAGTCATTGCCCATGATATGGCAAACCTCATGCTTAATAGCATCCTTTTTCCCTGCATCAGAAAGGTTGTTGTTTACTATAATGGTATAGCTATCATCATAATTGGCATGGACGAGGGCGGGGATGCTGTGCGGCAAGTCTTGATATGTAACGATGATCATTCTATTTTCCTTCTTTGGCTTTGAGTCCTTCTATAATGCTTATCACAATCTTGACATCCTCAGGCTTCAAGTCCCGGGAAGCATCGAAAAGAATTCTTTGTCCTGGATTATCTTTAAGCTCCTGTGCAAGCCTAGCCGTTTCGGGATCGAGATAGTATGGCTTTTCTTGGGGCTCATCCCAGTCCAAGAGATCCGCTACCGTTGTATTCAGCGCTTCGGCAAAAGCCTTGAGTTTGGATTGAGTAAGATCGTTGACTCCAGATTCAAGCTTGGCAATTGTTGATCTGGACTTATACCCCAATCTGCGAGCTAGTTCATCTTGAGATAGACCGGCTTCTTCTCGCCTAATTCTGATTTTGTCTCCCAACGTCATGATAATCACATTCCCTTCTAAGGATAGCTATGTTTTAATTATAGTATTTTTGTTATTAAAAATCAACAAAAGTTAAAATTATAAAAATGATGTTGACATAAAATCACAAAAGTTGTATTATCGATTTGTGATTTAAAATCACTGAAAGGAGGTGCCTGAAATGACTGATACGTCTTTACTTAATGCCGCTATTGCAAAAATCGGAATTACCAAGAAAGAACTAGTAAAAGCGTTAGGACTTACATACGCTGGATTTTGGAAAAAATTAAATAACCAATCCGAATTCAAAGCAACAGAAATCAAGAGGATCCAGAGATTACTGCATTTAAGCGATGCTGAAAGAGATCATATTTTTTTTGCCCAGAATAGTGATTGAAAATCACCAAAAAGTCAAAAAGGAGGTGATGACGATGTCATTTTGGAATGACGAGAAGAAAAAAGAATTTAAGAGGCAATATGAGGAATACTGCAGCGGTTCAATGGGCCCTGAAGACAAGAAAAGATTTGAAAAACTGCTCGTGCTGCTAGCCGTACATGATTTTCAGAATAAAAACAGTCTCCCTATTTACCTCTTATGGGGATGCCTTTTAGCCCTGCTTGTAGACGCCGTGTATAAGGCCGTAATTGGTGGCGATTGGATAACACCCTTGGGCTGCTTAATTGGAGTAGTCGGTTTTGGAACCCTGTTATTTTTTATCGCTAGTATTACTCCGGATTAAGCATTTATCTACAATGCGCTTGATTAATCTAGGTAACACGTAGTAGAGGATAAAGCTTGAAATTGCATGTTTGCCAAGGATTTCATCAGTTAATTGAATGCGTTGGGAAAGGGTTTGATGGAGCGATTGTGATAAAAATTCCAATCGCGCTAAGTCCTTAGAGGGAACCCCTTTTCTCACCAAGGCCCCTTGAATCAGGATGTCATAAGAAAGCATTTGAGCACGCAGGGCATCATCAAAAATTTCGATGTAATTCAATGTATAAGGCTCAAGAAGATGAAATTGAGAGCAAGCGGTTTCAATGATTGACTGACCAAATTTCATATTCCTAATTATTTCAGCGTTTAGTTGAAGCCACCAAAGGTAATTTTGATAGGCTTGTTTATCCTCATTCACAGTTTTACGCCAATTTTTGTAAAGATATACAACTACGCTGAAAATGGCTGACCCAATACCAGTAAAAATAATTTCGAGCATTTATATGCGCCTCCTGTTGGGAAGAGTATACCACGGAGCTAAAGAGCAAAGAAAGGCGGTGCGCGCATGGAACAGCTGATTGACTATATCAGACGGTATCTGGTCGAACATCAAAACGAATATGAGGCGTGGGTAAAGGAGAAAGGAGCGCATCATGACGACGAAAGCTAAGGCAGCCATCATCGCCACGGCACTTATTACTGCAGGAATCCTGACTGCAGGAGCCATTTGGAGAGAACGAATCAAACCCGAACCCACTGACTACCTAACGTTTGAGCGGGTTGTTTACAGCGGCGACAGCTTATGGAGCTTATGTGAGAGGTACAGCGGATACGAGGATATCCAGACAATCATCATGAGAGTCAGGGAAGACAATGGAATTGAAAATCCTGGAGCATTGCAGCCGGGACAGAAAATCAAGGTCAGAGTCAGAAAGGGGAATCGGTGATGATTGATAAAAA
>OGRM01000206.1_pt1 | contig 56389 bp, 49 predicted proteins | sample 1553491 | NCBI WGS metagenome assembly OGRM01 (sample SAMEA2580110, study PRJEB22360) | human gut metagenome | biome: human gut; feature: human-associated habitat; material: faeces | place: Denmark | collected 2008/2010
AACCCGGCTTATAGGCTCACACACATTTCAATGCCGTCCCTTTGGGCGGCATTTCTTTTTCTAAACACCCGGCATTGAGCCCAAACACCTCATTGATAACGCAGGCTCGGTACCACTCCATGATGCCGGCCAGCGGGCCCGTCCCCAAAGCCGCCCAGCGCTGCACCCGGGCACTCCACCCCAGCGCCCTCCCGAAATCGCCCGCAGCGCCGCCAGGTCCACCTTGCTCACGCGCCGGGCCAAGGTTCATCCCGCTGCGTCGTTCGAGCCTATCCAGGGATCCCAAAAACAGAAAAACGCCCTAAATTGTAACTTTTTTGCAATTGGGGATTGCTGCGGGGCGCCAAAGCGCGTATCTAGGCGCAAAAGCGCAGCAAATCAGCTGATCGGCAGTCAGTTTGTACTTTGCACGGACAAAAGAGAGTCCGTAATCGCAAAAAAGTTGCACGGATGCCGGATTATTTGTTTTCGCAACGGGAAGATCACCATAACGGGGCGAATCCTGAAAAGGGATGCAGACAAAAGAGCGAGAATCCCTCTGGCAGGCGCAGATGGCGAAAGGACTCCCGCATCAGCAGCGACGGACATTGGGCGCAGGTGCAGCGGAGCTGTAAACGGCACAAGACTGGCGGCGCAGCGGGCGGCAGCGGCGGCGCAGGACACACGCCAATAAATCAGCGAGAGTCCGTCCGGTGAGTACAAATGACGAGAAAAAGTCCGGGCATGCGCCAGTAAATCAGCGAGCGGCGTTCTGATGAGTGCAGGGAAATTGAAAAGCCCATGGGGCTGGCCTAATGTGCCGCCCCATGGGCTTTGAAATTTTCTTGCGCCGTCAGAACGCCGCGCAGCGTCATTGCGTTTCGCATGACTTGCGCTGTCCGTTAGGACGGCGCAACCAAACTGCGCAGCGTCATTGCGTTTCGCATGAAAAAGGGCTTGCCGTAGGCAAGCCCTTAAAACTAGTCCATATCGTCAAACGAGAAGGTATCGTCTGCATCACCATAACCGGAGAAATCCTTCGATGCGGTTGAAGGCTTCGGTGTTGCAGGAGCAGAGGCTCCGGGCGTTACCGTGGGCGTAGTGTAGGTTGCCACAGCAGGGCTGGGTTCCCAAGTGGCAGCAGCGGGCTTTTCGGCCTCAGCTTTCTGCTGGGTGCCAGCGGAGCTTGTAGCATCAAACGTGGTCATTTCAAGCAATTCGGCAGGAATGTCAATACCAGCAGTAACCTCGCCACCGATTTCGGCAAGGCGCTGAGTTGCGGAGCCGATGAATTCCTTCAGCATATCCTGGTACTGCTCGCGAACCTTTTCGCGGCTGGAAGAAAGCTCGTTGATGTGATCGATGACCTTCTGCTTTTCGGCATTGGCCTTCTCGAGGATACGACGACCTTCGTCTTCGGCGTTCTGGCGGGTCTGACCAGCATCGGCCTTGGCTTTGGAAACAATTTCATCAGCGGTGCGCTGAGCAACAATAAGAGCCTGCGCGATAGCGGTGTCATCGCTCTTACGGTCGCGCAACTTCGCCTCGAGCTCGGCGATCATAGCGTCTTTCTCGGCAACCAAAGCAGGATCAATGCCTGCAGGCTTTGCCTCTTCGTCAGACGCAGCAGCCGGGCGCTCAGAGATAACCTCAGTGCGAGAAGCAGAGGCTGCCTCTTTAACCTGAACGCGCAGACGAGCGATTTCGTCGTTCAGATCGTCAATCTCGGAAGCAACGCGCTCGAGAAATACATCCACTTCGTCAACGTCGTAACCGCGACGCTCGATCTTGAAGCTCTGATTCTGGATGTCGGAAGAGGTAATGGCCATAGAAAACTCCCCTTATCTGGCTATTCAAACAGCTGCGTTAGATAAGTACAGCTAAAAAATTTACTATCAGACGTACTCCAAACTGTAGCACAAGCAATGCCACGATTGGGCTAACGTCCACCATTCCTCCAATAGGAGGAATGAAGCGCCTGAACAGGTCAAGGAACGGATCGCAGATCTTTCCCAGCGCATGGTAAACATCGGTAACGATGCCCCCACCCATGGGGATCCAGGACATCATCACATACACGAAGATCACAAAACTGTATGCATCGGCCAAGCTGACCAAAAGCATGCTGATCATGTACTAAAACTCCTTATGCTCGTAATGGGCACCTTAAAAGACTACGACTTCAACACACCCTGTTTAGCCAGGTTATGTTTCTCTTCGAGCGTGAGTTCTTTGCCCTGAAGGACTACGAACGTCTTCTCGGCAAGGCAATCAACCTGCGCAGTGAGGGCAGAAGCAACGCCGAACGAAAAATCAAGTACGCGCTTGGAAAGAGCCGGATCGGTTTGGCGAAGGTACAGCACCACAATCTTGCCCGCACGAACCGATTGGGCGATTGAGGACGCGTCTTCATATGACGCCGGCTTGAGGACGACGATCTCGCGAGCAAGACTCGTACCATGGGCGGAGCCCACATTGGCACCATCAGACGAACCCGAAACAGAACCGGAAGGAGCCGCGGATGGAGTAAACAGGGAGTCGAGGCCAGCCGAAGAAGAAGAAGCACTTGCAGACGAGCTCTGCTTATAGGGCGAAACGAAATCGGTATACGATGATGCAGGGATGCTGAAATCTTCAGCTATCTTAGAAACCGATTTCTTTTCTTCAGCTTCCGTGCGATGAGACACGCTGGGAAGTTCCATGGTGGGCTTTGCTGCAACATCGGATACGCCATAAGCACTCGTGGTTGCACGAATATCGCCCGAGCTTACCAACTGAGCCGAAGAGAAGCGGCTCGATCGCGAACCTGCAGAACGGGAAGACCCCGTGGAACGCGTGGTATATTCCAGACGATCATAAGGATCGCCGTAGGTATCCGGGTCGTAACCAGAATCATAAGGACCCTGAGCTGGCTCGGGATCGGCATAGTCGTCGTAGTAGGGATCATCGTAGTAATCGTCGCGACGATCCGAACGACCGCCGCCGAAACCAAGCTTGTCCTTCAAATCGCCGAACAGTTCACTTGCCGACATAGAGGGACGCGGAAAATCCATGATGGTCTTCCCTTCTGATCAATCAAACAAATAAAGAGGCTGCCTTACGCGTTTTCGAACGAATCGCTGAAAATAGCACGCCCAATCCTCACTATGGTAGAGCCATAGCGCAACGCCACTGGCCAGTCTTCGGTCATGCCCATAGAAAGAGCAGACAAACGAGCAGTACCCTCTTCCTGGGAAAACGTGTCGTTAAGCTCACTTTCCAAGTTGGCGAGGCCCGAAAACGTTGCATTGATGAGCTCTTCTTCAGCACGTGGCGCCATACTCATAAGGCCCTCGATTTTAACATGCTCAAGGCTACGTGCCCGCTCGATAATGCCCTTAACCTCGCTGGGCTCAAAGCCGCTTTTGCTTTCCTCGCCCGAAACGTTGACTTCGAGCAGAACGCGCTGGCACTTGTCGATTGCCGCAGCGGCTGCATCGATTTTGGCAAGATGCGCTTCCTTGCATACCGAATGGATAAGCGTAGCAGCAGAAACAATTTCAGGAATGCGGCGCGACTGGATGTTGCCGATGAAATGCCACTCCATATCAGGGAAGGCCCTTTGCTTACGTACCAGTTCATCGGGACGGTTTTCGCCAAACGCCCTTGCGCCCGCATCGATAGCCAGTTGCACCTGATCAACGTCTACCGTCTTGGAAACAGCCAGAAGCAAAACTTCTTCCGGATCACGACCAAGTTCCTTGCAAACCTGGTCAACCTCAGAACATACATGCTTGTATCTCGTTGCCGTGCTCATAGAAGGAGCTCCTTTCGATTTACGTTTTAGCATACCGCGCCTACCATGCTGCCAGGCATATTTTTAGCAACGAACCAGCAACAGAAGACCAAAACGACGCGATTCCCGCCTCGATTGCAAGCAAAAGAAGAGGCAACATGAACTTCCAGCCACCACTTCCCCTGCCCGAATCGGGCATTAACGGGTCCTGACGGCAAAGGCACCATGACGGCCACAGGTACCACCCTGCCCACGGTATGAGAAAAATTCGCTATTCTCACATACCGTGCATTTGGCTAAATCGCAAATACGCAAGCGACTTACGCCTGCCTGTTCAAGTTGGATTCGAAGCCCTTCCGCCAAATCGATATGGCTGCCGTCGAAAGCGCACTCCTCCCCGAATTGAGACACGAAACGAGCATGTACATCCGCACCCGTCTCAAAGCACTCTGGTCCAATATGCGGACCGATATAGACGTTGTAGGTCGAAGCGGCGTCGGCACCCAACAGGGCCTCGTCCTCATACGCCATACTGCGCACCGCCTTCACGGAAATAAGATTGTCCACCCCGCGCCAACCCGCATGCACTACCGCAAAGCGCCCCGTTGGAGAAACAATGATAACGGGTACGCAGTCGGCATAGCACAGAAGGGCTGCTGCATTTAAGGCATGCACCACCAACCCATCGGCTCCGTCTTGCGCCTGCAAAGCTAATTCATGCGCCTGAGCAGGTGCAAGCGGCGTGTCAATACTCCTGGGATCGCCCAACTCGAGCACGGTATCACCGTGAACTTGATTCGGAACAAACAGGGGCGCATCTTCGCATGCGAAAGCCTGCTGAACGCGGCGGCGGTTCTCCTGGACACTGACAAGGTCGTCCTTCACATGAGAGCCAAGGTTGAGTGAATTGTATGGTCCTTCGCTCACGCCGCCTTCGCGCGTGGTAAACGCGATGCGCACGCCGGTAGCAGCGTAGAGCGCTTCGTCGGAATAAGCGGGAATAGACGCAAAACGACCCTTGGTCAACTCAGGGTCGGGTAGAACAAGGGTCGTCATAAAAAGCCTTCTTACGTTGAAAGCAAACAATGCAAGTATGTAATTTACTGACGCTTCAGGAAATCAGGGATGTAATCCTCGTCGGCAAAACGGGGCTCGGAAGGATACAGCGGGCGCTGAGAGCTGCTGGTTTTCTGAGCAGAAGCGGCAGAAGAGCCAAATGCGTTATCGCGGCGACCGAAGTCAATAGCAGGCTGCGAGCTTGTAGCCTTGAAGCCGGTTGCGATAACCGTGATGCGGATGGTGTCGCCCAGCTCTTCATCAACGATCTGACCATAGATGATGTTAGCGTTTTCGTCGGCAACAGCTTCGACGACCTTAGCAGCTTCATCGACCTCGGAAAGAGCCAGGTCAGGACCGCCGGCGATAGAGAACAGGATGCGAGAAGCGCCCGCAATAGAAGTTTCGAGCAAGTTGGAGTTGATTGCCTGCTGCGCGGCATCCAATGCGCGGGAATCGCCAGAAGCAAGGCCGATGCCCATCATTGCCGTACCCGCGTCCTTCATGACAGTGCGGATGTCGGCGAAGTCGAGGTTGATCAGACCAGGAATGGTAATGAGATCGGTAACGCCCTGAATACCCTGACGCAGCGTATCGTCGGCGATGCGGAATGCATCGAGCATGCTGGTCTTCTTTTCCACAATCTCGAGCAGACGATCGTTCGGGATAACGATGAGGGTGTCTACCTTCTGAGAGAGATAGTCGATACCCTGCTCTGCCTGATTGCGGCGAAGACGACCCTCAAAGCTGAAGGGCTTGGTGACAATGCCGACGGTAAGGGCACCGATTTCCTCGCGAGCGATTTCTGCAACTACAGGAGCTGCACCGGTACCAGTGCCGCCGCCTTCACCTGCGGTAACGAAAACCATATCAGCATCGGCAAGAGCTTCGCGAATCTCGGAACGGGATTCCTCTGCTGCCTGACAGCCAACCTCGGGGTTGGCACCTGCACCCAGACCACGGGTAATTTCTTCGCCGATATGGATAGTCTTATCAGCATCGGAAAGAAGAAGGGCCTGACGGTCAGTATTAACGGCGATGAATTCAACGCCTTTGATGCCGGCTTCAACCATGCGGTTTACGGCATTCGTGCCGCCGCCGCCAACGCCGACAACTTTGATAACCGCAAGATTATCGTTGCCAAGAATCTGTTGCATTATGTGCTCGCTTTCGATTTCATTTCAGCGCTGCCCCACAAGGACAGAAAGCCCCTGGAGACACTTGGATTATTTTACACAATGGCCTGCTGATTGCAAAACAACCAGCTTCCTGCTAGGCGTTAAACGGAGCGCCAAACCGGTTTATTCACAACACGCACATTTATATACGAAATCTTCCCCTCGTGCTCTTTCATGAGCTGCAGGCACACGCGCTCTTTGTCGCGAATGTCCTTAGAGTCTCCAAAGGCGATTTCAATGCCGTTTTGCAAGGTGAGCGTGGTTGAATCGCTGCTGGCTGCCGCCACGCTTTTGACCTGGCCCGCCAGTTCGGTAGTCATTCCGTCGATTACTCCCAGCGCATTCTCAACATTTGAGTTGTTGCAGTATGAACCAGCTTCTGGCGTGGATCCGTACGGAATATCGGTGATTTCGAGCGCGTTTTCCGCATCGTTATACACCGAATCGGGCAAAGCCTTGCCTTCGGCGCTGTTGCGATCGTCGGGAATCTTCGTAAGCCACATGCCATCGGAAGAAAGAGCCCACCGCTCAACCGTATTCGAGCTATCAACCGTTACGGCAACCACCGCGGAAATGCTCCGTTCGGTAATGTTCAGATTCAGCGTGTTGGGAAACACGCGATCAACCGAAACGCTTTTCACCCACGGATTAGCGGCCAGCCTTGTAGCAATGCCATTTGCATCAACATTGAGCAAAGTGGAACCCGCCGGCACCGCAGCCAATTCGGTAAGCTCATCGCCGGAAAGATGGTCCGCGCCAGAAACGGTAACCTGTTCTACCGCAAATGCACCAGAGTTCGAGAGCACAAACCCACCTATGCCAAATACCCCCAGCAGCACCGCAATGGTGACGAAAACACCCATCACTTTTCGCGATGAGCCTGTGCGCGCCCTGCTGTACCGTGAGGCGTTGCGCACTTCAGAAACGCTTACCGAACGCAAATCACCATCACGATATCCGCTGCCCTGCCGATAAGAAGGGTTCCCGCGAACCGAGCGAGCACCGCCTCCCGAAGACGGTCTACGCGTGCTTGCTTGAGCGGACCTTCGCGCAGATGGACGCGGTGCAGGAGCGGAGGCATAGCCAGATCGTTGCGAACTGCGCAGAGTGCGACTCTGGCTAGGGCGACCTTTTACCGAAGTGGGCCTGGTAGAAACCCTATTCCTCGAAGAAGTCGCCCGGGAACCCGAGGAACTTGACCTCCGTCTGGAGTTCGATGCCATATCGCCTCCTAACCTCTTGTCGCACTTCTTTGATAAGGGTCGCCACGTCTTGCGATGTGGCGCTGCCCCTGTTCACAATGAAGTTGGCGTGCTTTTCGGACACTTGAGCATCGCCGCAGCGCTTGCCCTTCAAACCAGCATCCTCAATGAGCTTGCCAACCGATTCGCCCTCGGGATTCATGAAGACGCTGCCGCAGGTTGGGTATTCAAGCGGCTGGCTTTCCTTTCTGCGTGAAAGCAAGGAATTCATGCGCTCCGATACCGCGCTCGAAAATGCCTTCTGCAAGCGAAGCTCGCATTCAACGATCACTTCATCGGAAGAAAACGACGAGGAACGATATCCCCAGGAAAGCTCAGAAGCGAAATAGCGACGGAGGCCGCGTTCCGCATTGAACGTGGTAACCGAAACGACGCGCGAGCCAATCCAATCTTGAGCAGTACCAGCGTTCTGGACCAGGGCGCCCCCTACCGTACCTGGCGTTCCCACGGCAAATTCCATTCCAGAAAAGCCATGGTGGAAGGCCTCCTGCACCAAGCGGGAAAGCATGGTGCCCGCACCTACGACCACCGTGCCTTCTTCTTCATCGAACTGCCACGCCCTAAACTCACCGGCCAAAGCGATGACCACGCCCGGATACCCTTCATCCGACACAAGCAGGTTCGACCCCTTGCCGGAGACAAACCATGAAAGCTCCTCATCGGCGCAAACTTTCAGCACGGTGGCCAAAGCGGCTATGCTATTCACTTGGGCGTAGGCATGAGCAGGGCCACCGATACGGTAGGGGGAGCCATAGGCTCGTTGAGCCTTATATCTCCCTCGAACTCATCGTCGAAACGAAGGAGCTCCAACTCAGAGGCATGGCGAGCAGCCATTATTTGCGGCTCTTTTCGCGCTCCTGCAATGCCGCCAAAAGCTCAGGACCGACAGAAGTCACATCGCCTGCACCCATCGTGATAACCAAATCGCCCGGCTGAAGCGTTTTCGTCAAGAACGGAACAACCTGCATGCGGCGATCCACATAGTTGAGATCGGCAGGGGGGGTCGGATTGTCATAGATCGGCTGCATAAATGTCCGGCCCGTTACGCCTGGAACCGGGGTTTCACCAGCAGGATAGACATCCAAGAACGTTACCATGTCAGCCTGATCAAACGCCTTGCCGAACTCGTCTTTCAGCACTTCGGTGAACAGGCGGATACGCGAATAGCGATGCGGCTGGAACACCACGCATACGCGCTTGAAATCAAGCTCTTTGGCCGCAGCAATAGTTGCAGCGATTTCGGTTGGATGGTGGGCATAGTCGTCGAGGATCGTAACGCCATCAGCCTCGCCAACTAAATCAAAGCGGCGACGCACACCCATGAATTCAGAAAGAGCTTCTGCGGCCTTCTGCATATCCACGCCACGCGTCATCAAAAGCGTGAGCACACCTGCTGCGTTAAGCGCGTTATGACGACCAGGGTTCTGCTTTATGCTGCAGGGAAGCGCGGTGCCATCGGGCAACGTAACGGTAAAGGAGATGGACACCCCATGCGTTTCGTACTGGGAAACAACCGTGTCGCACCCCTCGGAGAAACCGTAGGTAAGCACCTTCTTACCCGTTTTCTTAGCGGTTTCCACCAAGCCGGCATCTTCACCGCACACCACGCAGCAGCCATCTTCATGAACCGAGCCCATGAAATCGCCAAACAGCTGGTAGATTTCATCCAACCCGCTGTAGTGGTCGAGGTGGTCGGCTTCGATGTTCGTAACGAGCACCGAAGTGGGGTCGAGATACGTAAACGACTTATCGCTCTCGTCAGCTTCTACCACATAGTATTCGCCTTTTCCGCAATGAGCATTCGAACCGTAAGCGCGAACGATGCCGCCAATAAGGAACGTGGGATCGAAGCCCATGGCATCAAGAGTGGAAGCTAACATAGAAGAAGTGGTGGTTTTGCCATGCGTGCCGGCAACAGCCAACGTATCATGGCCGACACCCAGCGCAGCCAGCATCTTGGCACGATGCCAGATGGGCAAGTTGCGTTTCTTTGCTTCGATGAACTCAGCGTTGTTTTCGAGAATAGCAGTGGAAACCACCACTACGTCGGGATCGAGCCCTTCGAGATTGGATGCGCTCTGACCGATAAAGATCTTGACGCCCGCCTCGCGCAGCTGCTGGGTATAGCGGCTTTCGCGAAGATCAGAACCGGACACTTCCATGCCCTTTTCCTTTGCAACACGAGCAATACCGCTCATGCCAACTCCGCCAATACCGATGAAATGAACTTTATTAATGCGATGCTCCGCCACGAATAGCCTCCTTGAGATCGCTCTTCATTGTATAGAAATGCCTCTGAACGCCACGCAGCATCACAACTTCTGCGCAGGCCGACGCTATTTGTTCTTACGCTCCAAGCCGACGAGCTCGACTACGTCACCAAGCTTGTTCGCCGCATCCTGGGTTTCGAAGCTAGCAGCCGCTTCGCTCATTTTTGCACGTTCCTCGGGGTTGCGGAGCAGCTCAAATACTTTATTGGCGAATTCAGGGTCTTCGACCTTGTCGTCCTCGATCAATACCGCAGCTCCACGGCCAACATATTCCGAGGCATTAACCGTTTGATGGTCGGCGGTGGCGTAAGGGAACGGAATAAGAACCGAGGGAATGCAACGCGCCGAGATCTCGGCCAACGACGACGCCCCGGCACGGGAAACTACCAAGTCGGCAGCGGCAAGGGTTTCACCCATATGGTCCTGATATCCCATAGCAAAGTAACGCTTCTTCTCTTCATCGGTAAGAGAAAGCGCTTCGGTTACCGTATCAAGCTCTTTCGGGCCGGTGATGTGCACCACGTATACATTGTCCATTGCCAGAAGCTGATCCTTCATGGCAACAAGGGCCGTATTGATGTGGCGCGCGCCCAAACTGCCACCAAACACCAAAAGCATTGTGGCGTCTTGAGGGATCCCGAGATAATCGCGACCTTCTTCACGCGTTGCCTTAAGCACCGAAGAGCGCACGGGATTGCCGGTAACCAAAACCTTCGACTGATCTTTAACGCCATGGCCGGCAGCCTTATAGGTCAGGCAAACGGCAGTAGCATCCTTTGAGATAAAGTCATTCGCCATGCCCATAACGGAATTCTGCTCGTGGATTACCACAGGGATGTCCATGCGTTTTGCAGCCTGGGCTACCGGCAGGCACACATAACCGCCGAAAACCACAACCACATCAGGGCGAATTTCCAGGAACCACTTCACTGCCAGCTTTGAGGACTTCGAGATTTTGCGCAAACCTTTAGCCAAGGACAAAGGATGGCTGCGATCAAAGCCCGCCGCCTCGAACCCCTTAAAGGGAATGCCAGCCGCAGGAACCAGCTTTGATTCAACACCGTTAGGTGTGCCTGCATACATCACTTCATGGCCACGCTCGATAAGAACCTCCGCCAATGCGAGTGCCGGGTTGATATGACCAGCGGTGCCACCGCCTGAAAGCACTATGCGCATGAGTGCTACCTCCTTTGCGTTCGCGTTGCGCGAACCTCTGTTGCATATACCGGAGCCTTGCCTCCCCTGACAATATGCAAGGACGGATATCCGTCACGCTTCATAGACGACGAGCGTCGAGCCCGCACGTCCCTCCCCTCCGAGTTTCGTCCACCTCGAACAGATCGATCGGTTGGCGAAACGCGAGATACTACCTGTAAGTTATCGCGACGTTGACGATACTCCCCTTCGTTATTCGAATCAAAGGATATCGAAAGAAGCACACCAACAAGAGCAAGCGATGAAAGCAATGAAGAGCCGCCCGACGAAATAAAGGGCAGAGGTTTGCCTGTTGTCGGGAACAAACCCACCACACACGATATGTTCAGGAAAGCCTGGAACACGATCATCACGGTGAGGCCCGCCGCCAACAAAGAGCCAAATGGCGTGCTTGCCTGGCTGGCAATGAGGAAGCCGCCACGCATAAATACCAAAAAGGCGATGATAACCAGAAGCGCGCCAACCAAGCCCAGCTCTTCACCAATGATCGCAAAAATGAAGTCGGTCTCGGCCTCGGGCAGGTACTGCAACTTCTCGTAAGAGTTACCAATACCCGCACCTAGCAAACCGCCCGATGCAAGGGCCTTAAACGAATGGACCAACTGATAGCCTGTTCCCTGTGCATCGGCCCATGGATCGGCGAAGCTTCCCAGACGGTCGGCGCGGTAGCTTTTCGAGAGCACTGCAATGAATCCGAGAGCAACGCCAAGACCCACCAACACCGCAATGGCCCTGCCGGAAAGGCCCGAAAGCACAACGACCGAAAACAATCCGATGCAACAGATCATGGTTGTTCCCATGTCGCTTTGCGCAATAAACACGAAACCGAGAGGCAAAAGGACCATACCGATTGTCAGTTTAGCGGCAAGTCCGGAATCGATCTCACCCTCACGATACTGAGCTGCAATACGAGCCGCCATCATCACAAAGGCGATTTTCGCAAACTCGGAAATCTGAATGCTGACCGGACCCAAAACGAGCCAACGTTTTGCGCCCAAGCCCACCGTACCAAGAAGAGCCGTTACAAGGATGAGCACACAACAACCGGCCCAGAAAAGAACCCCGGCTGTCCCCTGCATTCTCTCCTGATTGAAAAAAAGCACAATAGCAATAGCCATGACAATTCCCAGCACGGCGAAGGCGCACTGCTTCAGGGTTTCGCCAAGCGCATCCCCCTCTTCCACATACGAGGTAATAGAAGACGACGAGTACACCATGACCAAGCCTATTGCCAAGAGCGCCAGCGTAGACAAAATGACCATGAGTCGAGGGGCCATCACCTGCGCTGGTGCGCTCTGGAAAAGGGATCGCGGGGGCGTTTTTTTGCGTTTCTGTTCTGTATTTCGCTCCCGAGCCATAAACCGATCATGCACCTCGCTTTGCGCTTCGATCAGCTACCAACTGCTTGAATACCTCACCGCGCTCCTCGAAGCACGAGAACTCATCGAACGATGAGCAGGCAGGGGAAAGCGTTACGATGTCGCCCGCTTGGGCATGTTCGAGCGCTTCATCGAGCGCCCCTTCAAGGTTGCTCGCAGCGTATACCGGCAGCTGAGCGTTTTCAAACGCTTTAAGGAAACGAGCGCCCGCCGCACCAAAGCACACCACTGCCTTGCAATGGGCCTCGGCACCAGCCACCAAATCGGCAAGGTCGGTGCCCTTATCGCATCCGCCCAACAAAACGATGGGACGCTCTTCGCCAAATGCGGCGAGCGCCTTCAACGTCGCATCAACATTAGTTGCCTTGGAGTCGTTGTAGCAGTGAACGCCTGCGATGGTTCCGCAGGGCTCGATACGGTGTTCCAATGGAGCGAAGGACTTCAGACCCTCTTTGATTTTTGCATCGTCGCACCCCAGCGCGATGGCGCAAGAAGCCGCCGCAAGCGCATTGGACGCATTGTGCTCGCCCTTGATCTGGAGCTCAGAAGCGGCACAAAGGGCATGCTTGACGCCCTTGAAATCTACCGTGAGCACACCATTGCCAAGGAATGCCGCGGCATCGGACCCGCATGCATCTTCACGCATGCTCTCGTTAAGACCGTGGCAGGTGCCCAGCGGGATGTATGCGAACTTGCGCTGTTCGACAGGCTGCTTCTTCAGCTCGCGCACATAGGAGCGCACAATATCATTTGTGGCATCGAGCACTACCGTGCAGTTTTCGTCGCAGTTGGCATATATCTTCTGCTTTGCCCGAGCATACGCTTCGAAACTTCCATGCCATTTCAAATGATCGGGCGTGATGTTCAGTAACACGGCGACCTCAGGCTTGAAGAGCTTTGTGGACGCAAGTTGGTACGAGGAAACCTCAGCAACATAGCATTCAACGTCGCCCGATGCCACCGCATCGATGCATGTGTCGCCGATGTTGCCTACCGCCTGGGCCTTCTTCCCGCATATGGCAAGGACATGAGCAGCCATCGCCGTAGTTGTGGTCTTGCCGTTAGTACCCGTTATGGCAACCCATACGGAATCGGCGGCGCTTTCACGCCATGCAAACTCAACTTCGCTGATAACCTCCGCCGAAACCTCCTGAGCCGCATGATAGAAGTCGGAATTCTCGGAAATGCCCGGGCTGGCGATGCATATATCAAATGAGCCTTCAAATCTATACGTATCGAAAAGCACGGTAGCGCCCTTCGCCTCGAACTCGGCGGCAGCGGCACGGCTCTTCTCCGTAGCTTCGCCTGCAGCGATCACCAATTCCGAAACTCGCGAACCAAGCAGGGCAGTACAATACTGCGCTGTGGCGGCGCCCGACTTGCCCAGGCCCAAAATCAGGACAGCGCCCAAGGAATTGGGCGCGTGTTTTTTAGAGGTATCAAAAGAAGCAGACATGTTTTATCCCATCAACGACTGCGCAAAGTACAGGCAGAATCCAATAGCTGCCAATGCTGCAGAGATAATCCAGAAACGAATAACAACCTTCACTTCGCTCCAGCCCTTTTTCTCGAAATGGTGATGGAGCGGTGCCATAAGGAACAGGCGTTTGCGCGTTTTCTTGAAATAGAGCACCTGGATGATTACCGAAAGGGCTTCCACAACGAACAGGCCACCGATAATAAGCGAAAGCACTTCCGTTTTGGAGACAATCGCCAAGCAGCCAAGCGCCGTTCCCAAAGCAAGAGATCCCGTATCGCCCATGAATATGTCAGCAGGATACGAGTTGAACCACAAAAAGCCGATACAGCAGCCAGCAATTGCCGCAGATATGATAGCGGCATCAAGCACGCCAGCACGGAACGTGATAGCAGCCATTACCACCATAACAACCATAATGGTGCCGCCGAGCAAGCCGTCAAGACCATCGGTGAGATTGGTTGCGTTGCTCATGCCCATGAGCAGGATATCGGCAAAGATCAGATAGATCCAAGGAATAGCGAACTCGCCACCGGCAGGTACCTGTACAGGCAACGTGGTGGTAAGTACACCAAGGTCAAGCGTGCAGACAAACGGAATGTCTACCGTAGGAGGAACCCCCAGCCAGTTAACCGCAGCAAGCACAAATGCCGTCGAAATAAAGAACTGACCGATGAGCTTTGCTTTTGGCGTAAGACCTAAGGAACGCTCGTGGGCAACCTTCGATGCATCATCGAATAAGCCCAACGCGCCCGTTGCCAACACGGCGGCCATGATGAGCCACGTTTCAGGAACCGGCTCGGCAAGAACGGCAACCACAACCGTAGCGGCAATGAGCATAATGATGCCGCCCATGGTTGGCGTACCCTGCTTCACCAAATGGCTCTCCGGACCATCGGCGCGAACCTGCTGGCCAATAAGATGCGAGCGCAGGAACTTAATGAAAACCGGCATGAGCGCCATGGCGACAATCGCACCAAGGAAAACAGCCAGAAATACTACGAACGTCGGATATTGCGTAAAAGAAAGCATGCTAGTTCAACAACCCCTTAGCAATGCGGTCAAGTTCCATGGAGTGCGATGCCTTTACCAGGACTGCATCCCCTGAAGTCATATTCTCTTTCAAATAGGCAAGCGCCGCTTCGCGACTGGGCATCTGGTGCACGTGCTGCTCAGGGTAGCCATCTCGGATTGCCGCCTGAGCAATGAAGCGAGACAGCTCGCCAACGCATAAAAGGCAATCAAGCGACGAAGACGCAACGAATGAGCCGGCTTTTTCATGTCCCTCTTGCGTGAAATCCCCCAATTCTCCCATGTCGCCTAGCACCGCAAACCTGCGACCGTCAACCTTCATCGAACAAAGCAAAGCAAGCGAAGCGCACATCGAATCAGGATTGGCGTTGTAAGCATCGTTGATAACGGTGATACCGCTTTGGGCGCGAACCACTTCCTGGCGGCCCGATTCCGCCTGCGATGCGCCAAGACCGGCAACAATCGCATCGGCAGAAACGCCACACGCCCAACCGAGAGCAGCTGCAGCACAAGCATTATGGGCATTATGAGCACCGCGCAACGCAAGAGCGCAAGGGTGGACCCCGTCGGGAAGATGGAGCGCAAACGAAGGGCAACCCTCTTCGTTGAGCTGGATGTCGGTCGCATAAGCAGCAAGCTCAGCCTCGGGAAGCCCACTAGCGCAAACGCCCGAACCATCATAAAGGAGCGTCTTGATGTTCCGCTTGTCGAGCTTTGCCCACTCACGCTGCTTGGCGCAGTATCCGTCGGCAGCATTCAGCACAGCAATACCCGAACCATCAGCCAGGGCATCGAGCACTTCGGCCTTGGCTCGTGCGATGTTCTCCTTCGAGCCTAAAAGTTCCATATGGCATTCGCCCACATTGGTGATAAGCGAAATATCCGGCTTCACGAACGCGCATAGCTCTTCAAGCTGGCCCAAGCCGCGCATGCCCATTTCGACAACAACGAACTCGGTATCTGCGTTGGCTTCCAGCAGCGTGCGGGGAACACCCAGCTCGTTGTTCTGGTTTGCCTTGGTTGCCACCGTCTTGAAGGCGGTGGAAAGAACATCGCGCACAAGGTTTTTCGTCGTAGTTTTGCCCATTGATCCCGTAAGCGCGACGACTTTGCCCTGCAAATGACCGCGCCAGCCACGAGCCAGAGCGGTAAATGCACGAGCCGTTTCATCGACACGCAGAATGGCGGCTCCTTCCGCTTTCGCAGTTTCGAGCACAGCATCGGGCAGCTCGTGCATCACCAATGCGGCAACGGCACCAGAACGAAGGGCTCCTTCTACGAAATCGTGGCCATCAACGCGCTCGCCAGGCAAGGCAACGTACACAAAACCGGGCTTCACCTCACGGGAATCCCACGTTACACCGCATGCCTCCTTTTCGAGACCCTGAGGCTCTACCAGGTAATCAGCCGAAGTGTATTCAGCGATTTTGCCAATAGGAAGACGCATAGAGTTAACCAAACACCTTCTCGAGTTCTTCGGCCGCTACCTCGCGATCGTCAAAATGATGCTTTTCGGTGCCGATGATCTGATAATCCTCGTGGCCCTTACCTGCAATAAGGATGGCATCGCCAGCGGAAGCATGGGCAATCGCACAGGCAATAGCGCTGCGACGATCGGGTTCGACGTCAAAGCGACCCTCGCCTTCACGCATACCATCAAGGATGTCATCGATGATGGTTTGCGGGTTCTCGGTGCGGGGGTTGTCGGAGGTAACCACCGCATAATCGGCAGCCAGCGCAGCTTTGCCCATAATAGGGCGCTTGCTCGAATCGCGGTCGCCACCACAGCCGAACACAACCAGGGTTTTATGTCCGTCGTCGACCAAGGCGGAAACGGAGGCGATGGCGTTTTCCAGAGCATCAGGGGTGTGGGCATAGTCAACGTACACCGAAACGCCGCCGTCATGCTCGGTGCGAACGCGCTGCAAACGACCTGGGACAGCAGGCGCATCGCGAAGCGCTTCTGCAATAGTGGAAGGCAGGTAGCCCAGATGCATGGCAACACCAAATGCGGTCATGATGTTCTCAACGTTAAACCGGCCAACCAAAGGATACGTAAAGGTGATGTTCGAGCCACGCACGGAAAGCGTAACCGTGGTTTCTGCGGAACCGTACTCAACGGCAACCGGATGAATCTGAGCGGAAGCATCGAAGCCTGTGGTGATGATTGCGTCTTCGTTTGCCGAGCAACGCTTCAGAAGCTCCTTGCCCCACGCGCTTTCGATGTTGATAACGCGCTTAGCGGGGTAATCCTTCGAGAACAGGCGAGCCTTCGCTGCGAAGTACGATTCGAACGTCTTGTGGTAGTCAAGGTGGTCCTGCGTAAGATTTGTAAACGCAGTAACCGCAAAAGAGGTTGCCCAGGTGCGGTCGAGATCGAGCGCATGGGAGCTTACCTCCATGGAAACGACGCCGCAGTCCTCATCGCGCATCTGAGCAAGCAGCTCTTGCAAGTCGGGAGATTCGGGGGTGGTATGGCTCGAAGGGCGATGCTCCCCGCCGATTTCGATGCCCACCGTGCCAATAAGGCCGGTGCGGTTGCCCAAATGCTGGGCAATGTGGTCAACCAGGTACGTGGTTGTGGTTTTACCGTTGGTACCCGTAACGCCTACCAGGGAAAATTCCTTGGAGGGTTCGCCGTAGAATCGGGATGCCATGCGCGCCATGGCCTTGCGGGAATCCTTTACCACGACTTCCGTGATATCGGTGGCATCCGCCAAATAGATCTTGCGCTCAACAATCAAAACGCGCGCGCCACGATCGATGGCGTCCTGAGCATAGGAATGACCATCGCTCTTCAAGCCTACGATGCAGCAGAATGCATCACCTGGCTTTACGCAATCGCTTCGGTACGCAATGCCGGAAACCAGTTCGTCTGCATTACCGATGATGGTGCAATCAATACCTTCGAACAGCTCTCCGCATGTCTTCTGAGTCATGAGAACCTCAATTCTGAGTGATGTTATAGCGATCAATCGCAAACGCCATTATATCCCGAAACGTCCCTACCGTTTTCCTTTCGCCAGGAACATCCGTAGCCCCCACGAAGCACACAAGATTCGTGGACGTATCGGGCAGATATCCGATAAACGAAATATTGTACATGCCCTTCTTATAGCCGCCGGTATCAGAGGCTATTTCCGCCGTGCCAGTCTTGCCCACAACGCGATAGCCCTTGATCTGGGCATCTGTTGCCGTGCCGCGCTCTACCGTCTGCTGCATCATCGATTCAAGATCGCTGATAGCACCCGCATTGTCAGTGATTTGGGCCGTTTCGTAGCTACGACGTTCGGATTCGCTGGGGACGTCGGTCAGGAAATGGGGCGTGCAGGCCACGCCGTCATTGGCGAGTGCGCCGTAGAAACGCACCATTTCTATTGGCGTGGTGGTAAGGCCCTGGCCGAAACTGATGTTGTAGCCCTGCACGGTAGACCATTCGTTTTTAGGCGCAATGGTGCCCGACGCTTCACCGGGATAGTCGACGCCCGTCTTATCGCACAGCTGGAATTGCTGAATGTATTCGTACAAGCGCGTAAAGGTGAGGTCTTTCGCCACCAGCGAGATACCGACATTCGAGGACTCGGCGATGATGGTAGATACGCTCATGTCCTCCGAAGGACGCTCGTGAGAGTCGGTGATGGTGTAGTCGTCCACCTTGAGAGCCGCAGGGCAATAATAGGTTGAGTCGAGCGTCACCTTGCCATCGAGCAATGCGGCGAGCATGGTTAGCGGCTTCATGATCGAACCAGGTTCATATGCCGAAGAAATACCCGAAAGATTCGTGGCGCCCTCTTTAACCTCGCTCAGATCGGTGATATCGAACGTCGGCGAAGAGGAGCACGCATAAATTTCACCAGTTGCGGAGTCCATCAAGATAGCCGAGCCGCCTTTGCCCTGCACCTCTTCTACGCGAAGGGCGAGCGACTCTTCCAGCTTCTGCTGCATATCGACGTCAATGGAAAGAACGATATCCTGACCATTCACCACTTCCGCGGTTACCTTTTCCGATCCAGGAACAGGTACGCCTTCCTTGCTGTACTCGGTGGTTTTGTGGCCAGCTGTGCCGCCCAGAATATCGTCGTAATACAGCTCCAGGCCGGTAATGGCCTTACCGTCGGAATTCAAAATGCCGATGATCTGGCTTGCCGTTGCACCGCATGGGTACACGCGCTTAGTGGTTTTCTCGAAGTCGACGCCTTCGATACCCAGATCCTTGATCTTTTTCATACCGTCTTCGTCGGCACCTTTATAGAGGTACGCAAAGTTGGAGTCGGTAGTGATTTTGTTCTTGTAATCTTGTACTTCCCCGCCAAATGCATCGGCCAACGCCTGAGCTAGCTGGTCTACTTTGTCGGAACTAACCATATGGGGATGGCAGAATACGTTGTAAGCATCAACGGTGGTTGCGAGGATTGTGCCATTGCGGTCGTAGATGGTGCCGCGACGCGGCTGAACGTCAACGGTGACCTCACGCGAAGAATCACGATTGAGGTTCGCCTGAGCATCGATAACCATCAAACCGAAAAGACGAATGGCCAGAATCAGAGCGAAGACGCAAAACGCCACAAAGAAGATCGCCAATCGGCCGTTCAATACGTCCATATCCATGTGCATGCCGCGACCACCACGCTGGGGGCGCACGGGAGGCTGCTGGCGCTGAGATCGAGTGGCCGAGCCTTGGCGCTGGGGGCGGCGCGAAGAGGACCTATCGTCCATAAGCGCTTATCCCTCAGAGGCAAGACGGGAAACGCTTTCCGAGAAGGAAAGGTTGCCCGCGGAATCGATAGCAACAGGGTCGACAGAAAGCGTCATGGTAGAAGAATTCGTAGCAGCCGTCATGGAAAGACGCTCTCCTGCTTCGGTGCGAATGTTATTAGGATTAGAAAGAAGGCTCTCCTGCACAGCAAGCGATTCGCCCGTGGTGCGCGCATCGGAAATCTGGGCGCGCAAGTCGCTCGACTGCGAGGCAATGCTGTATGCAGCAGAAGAAAGGCCTACGCGGACAAAGCCAATAACCAAAAAAACGATTACGCATGCAATGATGGCCTTGATGCCCAATACGGCGCCATCGGAAAGCGTAGGGTATACCGCATGCTTGCGGCCGGGAACAACGCGAACAGAAGGGGCGCTTTCAAGGTGGCGAGCAGGGCGCGTAGCGGCATGATCGTAGCGGTATGCGGGCGCGCTTGACATCTGCTTACCTCCTTGCTTTACGACCTATTGTTCGACATATCAATTTATGCGTTTTCGTCCAGGCGTTCGGCAACGCGAAGTTTTGCACTACGCGAACGCGGATTACGCTTAATTTCCTCTTCAGACGGGAGCACTGGCTTGCGCGTGACCACTTTGAGTATCGGCTTGTTCCCACAAACGCATACAGGCAAATCGGGCGGACACGTGCAGCCCTTTGAGTACTCACGGAAAAAGTCCTTCACGATGCGATCTTCTAGGGAGTGATAGCTGATTACTGCGATGCGCCCACCGGGAGCAAGCCAGCGCACAGCCGACTCGAGTCCGCTTTTCAGCACATCAAGCTCACCGTTCACTTCGATTCGCAAAGCCTGAAATGTTCTCTTGGCTGGATGGCCGCCTGCACGGCGCGCCGAAGCGGGCACCGCGGCCTTGATGACATCTACGAGCTGTTCGCTGCTCGTAAGTGGCGCCTCTTCGCGAGCCGCCACGATGAAATCGGCGATGCGACTAGCCCATTTCTCGTCTGAGTAATGACGGATGACCCGAGCGAGATCTGCTGCGGTATAAGTGTTGACGATCTCAGCTGCGGTTAAAGTTTGGTTACTCGGATCCATCCGCATATCAAGAGGGCCAGTTTCCTTAAAGGAAAAGCCACGAGAAGGCGTGTCAATCTGCACCGAGGAAACCCCGATGTCGAACAGAATCGCATCGATAGAGGGGATCTGGGCAGACACAAGAAGAGAATCCAATTCCCCGAAGTTGCCGGCAAGTACATCAACCTCTGGACGGACATCATCGGGCAAAGCGGCCAAGCGCTCAGATGCGGCAGCACGTGCCACGTCGTCTTGGTCGATGCCCAGCAGATGGCCAGTTGGGCCAATGAGCTTTGCGGCTTCAAGGGAATGCCCTGCCCCACCGAGCGTTGCATCTACGTACGTCTTTCCTTCGGAAAGTTTCAAATACTTCATGCACTCAGGGAGCAAAACGGGAATATGCCGATATTCGCTTGTCATCGTTCGCGCGTCCTAACCAATCACATGCACAGGGCGGTAAGATCCGTATCAAGCAGGAACTGGTTCCAACGCTCTTCATCCCAAATCTCAATATGATCGCCATTGCCAACAATGACCACGTCTTTATCAAAACCCACCGTCTCACGCAGAGAAGGCGAGATGTTGATACGACCCGCATTGTCGACTTCGCACTTAGAAGCACGAGAATTCAACTTCAACTTAAGTCTGACCATATTGCTATCGCCAACGTTGAAGCCGCCTCGAGCTTCGAAAAGGCTATCTACCCACTTGTTGAAATCCTCGGTTTCGAAGATATACAGGCAGGTGCCATCAAGGCTCAGCGTCATTCTGAGATTGTCGGAGAGTTCCTTGCGGAAATCGGCAGGCAAAGACAAACGTCCCTTGGCATCAAGCTTGCGGCTGAATTCGCCAAGAAGTTCGCTCACGCCTCCCTCCTTCCTTGGGGGTATCTCGTGAAAGCTATTTTAGGTCAGGCTTCGCCACCTCGCAACACAAAATGGGATTTTCTCCCACTCTCTCCCCCTTACTCCCCCACCTAATGTTGTTGAAAGGCGTACTATTTCTCAATACTTCACTATATATTGTGCCTATAGGCCAAAATACACCCCTAGGTATCGGTTTTGGAAACGGTGGGGGAAGGTGGGGGATTTTTTCCATCCACCCCGTGTTTGTCTACATCTTCGCCATAAATCGCGCCATTCAATCATCGATTTCAAGGCAAAACGGCCCTATTCGCTCACTTTAGGGGTAAAAGGGGGGAGAAAGTGGGAGACCCACCGAGGGCTCTGCGGGACGGCAGGGGTCTGCTCGAGACGCCCGCTCCGCTGTTCGGGTCCCAAGGCAGCGTTTTGGGGCACTCATGCGCTCACTGCTTCATGCCTTTGAACACGATTCGTTTCGCAGATCTGGCGAAAACAGCGTCCAGGGCGTCGCTCGCAAAACCTAACCATCCTACGGACAACACCAAGCCTGCCTCATCTATAGCATTGTTTTCTTTCCTATACGTGAACCGACGCCGCACACGACAGTCCCGCGCCGCTTCGAGGCCACCCCAGAGGCAAAAAACTGGCCTAGATTGCAACTTTTTTGCGATTAGGGATTGTCACAAGGTTCCAAAACACAGATCTGCAGCGTAAAACCGCAGGTAATCAGCTTCGCGATAGCCTGTTTCCGCTTTACGGAGGCGAAAAGGAGTCCCTAATCGCAAAAAAGTTGCAAAAGCGCCCAGATTTTTGTTTCCGCAATTGAAAACCGCCGTGATAAACGGACCCAGGCAGCCCATAGGTCCTTGGCAAGCACACGATAGCGCAGCGCTAGGCACGCGGGTGGGCGGTGCTATGCCCGCCTATGGGCAGCATCGGGTCCATGGCCGGGCAGCGCTAGGCACGCGGGTGGGCGGCGAAGTACTCTTCCTTTAATTGGGCTGCTTGAATGTGCGTATAGATTTGCGTTGTAGAGATGTCGGAGTGCCCCAGCATTTCCTGGATAGCACGTAAGTCGGCGCCACCTTCTAGCAAGTGAGTGGCAAACGAATGACGAAGCGTATGGGGATGCAGGTTTTCCACCCCGATGGCCATACCCGCTTTCGCGACAATGCGATGCACACTCTGCCGGGTCAGCCTACCGCCGCGAGCGTTCAGGAACACCGCAGGAACAGGATGCTGCGCATTGCCCAGCAGCTGGGGACGTGCTTCTTCCAAGTATTCCCACATTCGTTTCACGGCTACCCCAGAAAAAGGAACGATGCGCTCTTTGGAGCCCTTTCCCAACATGCGCAGATAGCCTTCATCGAAGTAGACGCGATCCACATCGAGGCCAACCAGTTCGCTTACGCGCAAACCGCAGCCATACAAAACCTCGAGCAGACATGCATTTCGCATTTCGATAGGGGTCGAGTTCGGCTGGCTATCGAGGAGCTTCGACACCTGGGCAACGGACAGCACGTCGGGCAATGTGTGGGGTTTGCGGGGCAAGGGCACCGTTTGCGTTGGATCAGCCTCAGCAAAGCCCTCGCGCACCAAAAAGCGATGGTATCCTTTCGCCACCGAAAGCCGCCGCTCTATGGTGCTAGGGGCAAATCCGCGGTTGCTCATATCGGCAACGAACGCCGCCACATCTTTACGCTGCACCAAAGAGGCTTCGTGCACATCGCGCTCCGATTCCAAGAAAAGGCAGTACTTTTGCAAGTCACCGCGATAAGCGCTCACCGTTGCCGGCGAAGCACCACGCTCGGCAACCAAATAGCCTATGTAATCCTCAAGGTAAAACACCCAACGCCTCCACAGAAAAGCCCCTCGACTTCCCACCATTATCCAACAGGCAAGAAGACCGAGGGGCTTTTCAATGAAAGTGCGCGTAGCGGGCAGTTAGCCGACAACCGATGCGCTGCCAACAACGCCGGGCTCACCAAGGGGCATCCTCGTGTCAGAAGGCCAGGCAAGCGAAGGGGCGGAAACGCTAACATGTTTGCCGTTGTACGGCGTCCAGGAACCTGCGCCCGTTCCGTGTGCCAGTACAAGGTAATGAGCCGTGCCACTGCGAGATCCAGAGCCATCGCCGTTTTTGGCCTTTACCGTTTTGGCGCTATCGAGCTTCATAACCGCCGTGGCAATTTTTATTGAGCTTGGTCCGTTCGGGTTTTCTATACCTAACGCCTCTGCCATTTCGGCATCACTCGCAAATACGTACACCGTGCCAGAATAGGTGCCTTCAGCATCCGTCGTGGACTTTGAAGAAGCGTCTCCCCCAGAAGCGGATTCGCTCTTCGTTGCCTGGCTTGAGGTGCTGGAAGCAGACTGCTGCTGCGCCTTCGCCGCATCGACGCGCTTGGTGGCTGCATCCTTTAGCTTGCTAGCAGCTTCTTCACTAGCCGCTCCACCGTTCTTTGCGGCTTCATAGGCGTCTTCGATTTGCTTATAAGTGGTCTTGCCGGCCGGTAAGGGCTTCAAGGTAATTGCCTCTCCGGGAGAAAGGGTTCCATCTTCACCGACCGTTTCCTCCGCATAGGCACCTTCGATGGAATACAGAGTGCCATCGGCAGCAATAGGCGAAGCCGTTACTTCGAAGGTATAGGTTCCAGCCACCAGATCCAGCGAAGCGGAATCATTGCCAACGTAGCACGACTCCTCTACCGAATCGCCGCTTACATCGGTCCCTTTAACGGAAAGCGGAATCATAGTGCCCGTAGAAGCGTCCAACCCTTCAGCATTTACCGTAAACGTCACGTGGTGTTTCGCGGTACGCTGATTGTTAGCCTGGCACGCACTTACGCCGAACACCAAACCAATCACAAGCAGAACGGCTATCACGGCAATTACCGTGATCCGTTTGCGCTTGCGCGGTTCGTCGCCCGAGCTATTGGGCGTCCCTCCCGAGGGGCTCGTTGCACTTTCACGGTAGCCTGCAGCCGAGTCGACCCCAGGGCCCAGCTCGATAGGCACTTCGATTTTGGCACCGCATTCGGGGCAATGCAGCGATTCGTCAGATGCTTTTGCACCGCAATTCTGGCAAAACATAGCTGTTCCTTTCATTTGGGATATCAAGTAAACACATCACTTAGTTGGCTGGTAGTCGGTCAAAGGAGTCCATTCGAAATCAGAAAGGAGGTAAGCCTCACCCATGTCGGGAGCCCGATCGCCGCGAGACAGCCGGTATTCCCCAACCTCTTGCGCCATGCCGTCCTCCAGGGTAAATACCGTCACTCCAGCACTGTACTGGCCGCCACCGCTAAGGGACATCTTGCCGCTGGCAAACAGAGTCCAGGTCGATGTTTGCCACCCTTTCCCTTCGAAGAGGGACTGCGGCGCGCCATTATGGATTCCATATGCAGCAACGGGAATGTAATCGCTTGCAGTTACCGCCGCAATAACGAGCTCAAGCGTTCCATCGCCGTTGAGGTCTTTGTAGGCATAGGAAAGTATTGCACCCTGGAAATCCGTCTGGTGGGCTTGGCCAACATAGAGCATCCTCCCCGAAAGAACCTCGCTTATGTTCGAAAGATCATCATCGTACGATGTTGTCGGCCAACCGTTGTCGGATGCGCTTTTGTAATGAGTAAGCACATCATCAAAAACTGCCTTTTGGCCAGCATAAGGGTCAGCTGGTTCAGGGTTGCCCTGTTCGACAGCGACAGGCTGAGGCGCAACGAAAGTCCGGTAAGCCCACATAGCAGCAAACGCTGTTGCAGAAGAAAGAGCCAAGATCACGATAACGACAAGAACCAGTTGGGGCATTTTGCGTCGACTGCGCGCACGGACGGCCTTGATTTGGCCACCAAGATCACCTGCCCCGCCCGCCCTCGAGGCTTGAAGGGGCCCATGGTCAAGACCCGTCAAGGGCGCAGGGGGTTCTTTGGCCGATTCCCCAGCAGTAAAGAAAGAAGCCTCGGCAGACGCAGATGCCGCCTTCTCCGTTTTCGCCCCGCACGCTGGGCAGAACTTTGCATCATCTGATATCTTGCTGCCGCACTCGCCGCAGTACATCGCTTTTCTCCTTCGTCGTAGCTCATTTCAGCGATTTGTATAGTACGCTTATCAGTGGACACGAAAAAGCAATTTTGACCGTTTAAAAATTTCAACATCGGCAGAAAAGTCTCACAGAAGGAAAATGTCGTGATCTCCGCAGACCCCCTGATTCAGCGCCGAAGCCCAACTGGGCAGGTTACGGGTCTTGACGCCTGCCCTGCACAGGGAAGCGAACAGATGCCGGAAAGCAAAATAGCCGCACCCTTTTCTGGAGTTCTATTCACCCCGAAAGCAGAAACCAACCGAAAGCCAAGAAGCGCAGAAGATCCACATCGTAAGCCGGCGGGTGCCTCGATGATTTTGCTCGAGCTCGCTTCCTGCGCATCAGCAGGCTCGGCGATAGAGCCAGACGGCTCTATATGCCTGCAAACACACGTCAAATCCGCCGATTTGATCGATTTCGCGAAGAAGCATGGGCCCCTCATCGCACGCGAACCGGCATCTTGCGTAAACCTCTGTGCGCAAGGTCGTCTGCAATCTATCGAAGAGAGCACATCCCTCTGGGCATCCGCAGCGCTGACAGCTAACATCGCGACATTGGCGGCAGAGCTCGCATCAGGAGCACTTCCGATGCGCAACGCCCAAAAAATCCTAGCGGGCCTTTCCCATTGGAGGCTGCAAGCCAATGAAGGCAAGTCATTTGAGCTGTATTTGATCTCCCGCCCCACAAGCGCGTCATACGCCCATTGGCTTGGCGCCCCCTGCTTTATACGTCGCGAAGTGATTGGCGAGCGTATCGGTTACGCCTTCCTGCTCGGAAATGAAACCGGTTATCCTCCATCGACGCTCGAAATAGCCCTCGCGCTATTCGCCGAAGAACCCGCTGCAAGTGATTTTTCCGTACTTATGAGAGCGTTTGACCTCAGTATCGAAACGGGAGCTCAACTTGCCGAAGAGGCCAGCGCGGCAACGGGCAAAAGGAACGCCGTCCCCACCCAACCTGAGCGACCGGGCGATCGCACTCTCACCGAAACGGAGCTTTCCTTCAACGAAGAAGATCGGCCAATCCTGGGGCTGCTTTGTCGAACACTCGCTGTTGCCCACATGAACGATATCCAGGTAGATGTTTTCTCAACCGACGAATCGACAGGCCCCTTCGTGTTCGGGAGCTATTTGAGCTGGCTATGGTACGACTTCTCGTTAGGGATCGGACAAGCACGCATTCATTATTGCGCTCGCTGCGGCAAAGGCTTTTCAACAGCCGGTCACCGCGGGATAGAAAAGAGATACTGCAGCGATCGATGCCGTGAGGCAGCCCACAACGAACGAACGGCACAATCGAAGGCATGGGCTAGGCGTTTATTCCTCCAAAAGGGAATGAGCATAGACGCCATACGCAAGCGGCTCTTTGCCCATGAGCAAAAAACCACCGGCAGTGAGCGAATCAAAAAGTGGCTTTCAAGTTGGCCCGATCTCAAACATGCACTCGACGAGGACATTCAATCCAAGGGATGGGGCTCACCTCTCCTTGCCCGCTGCCGAAAAGAGGAACTCGACCTCGATAAACTGCTAAGTGCAAAACGCAAAAAAGAACTTGCCGAACTGAAAAAAAGAAAAGGAGGGCCCGCATAAATAAGCGAGCCCCCCACAATAGCAAAGCGAAAACAGCCGATGTTACGCGCGATGCTTCAAGGCCGCGCCAACGAATCCCACGAACAGCGGGTGGGGCTTGGTGGGTCGGCTCTTGAATTCCGGGTGACCTTGGCTTGCCAAGAACCAAGGATGACCGGGAATTTCCACCATTTCCGTCAGGCGCCCATCGGGAGAAAGACCAGAGATGCGCAACCCGGCACCCGTCAACGTGTCGCGGTAGGCGTTGTTCACCTCGTAGCGATGGCGATGGCGTTCGTAGATAACCTCTTCGCCGTACACCTCATGGGCGAGAGACCCCTTTTCCAGCTTGCAAGGATAGGCGCCCAAGCGCATGGTGCCGCCCTTGTCTTCAACGTCTTCCTGCTCGGGCATAAGGTCGATAACCGTATAGTCAGCGTTCTCGTCGAACTCGGCAGAGGTGGCGCCGGTAAGTCCCGCAACATTACGCGCAAACTCACACACAGCCGCCTGTAGGCCCAGGCAAATGCCCAAAAAGGGAATGTTATTTTCGCGGGCATAGCGAGCCGCCTCGATCTTTCCTTCGAAAGCGCGCTGGCCAAAGCCGCCGGGAACCAAGATGCCGTCCATGGAGCCAAGCGTTTCCTCAACGTTTTCGGCATTTAGCTCTTCGCCATCAATCAGATGCACTTCAGCGTGGACGCCATTGGCGACGCCGGCATGGTACAGCGCCTCGATAATGGAGAGGTAAGCGTCGGGCAGGCTTACGTATTTGCCTACCACCGCAATATCAACCGTGCCTTCAACGGCATCCGCCGCGGAAAGGAACGATTTCAACGGATCAAGATTGATCTCGGGCTGCTCCAAGCCGAAACGCTTCAGCACCTTGGTATCAAACTGCTGATCGAACAAAGAAAGCGGCACTTCATAGATAGAAGGCGCATCAATGCAGGCAAGCACGTCTTCGGGGGCAACGTCGCAGAACAGAGCGATCTTTTCTCGAACCTGCTCGGAAATTTCATGGTCGGAGCGGCACACGATGAAATCAGGCTGAACGCCGATGGAACGCAGCTCCTTAACGCTATGCTGAGTTGGCTTGGTTTTCACCTCATGAGCTGCGGCGATGTAAGGCACCAGCGTTACATGCACAAACAGCACGTCGCCGTAGGGGCGCTCCTTCTTGAACTGGCGCGCCGCCTCGATAAAGGGCTGCGATTCGATGTCGCCGATGGTACCGCCGATTTCAGAGATTACGATATCGGCGTTCGACTGCTCCGCGATGCGGTACAGGCGCTCTTTAATGGCATTGGTAACGTGAGGAATAACCTGTACGGTACCGCCCAGGAAGTCGCCGCGGCGTTCGCGGGCAATGAGGCTCTTGTAAATGGAGCCCTGCGTGAAGTTGGATTCACGAGAGAGGCTCTCATCGATAAAGCGCTCGTAATGACCCAGGTCAAGGTCGCCCTCATGGCCGTCGTCGGTAACGAACACCTCACCATGCTGGAAGGGGCTCATGGTGCCCGGATCCACGTTCAGGTAGGGATCCATCTTCTGCATGGTTACTTTGTATCCACGGGCTTTGAGCAGATGACCCAGCGATGCCGCCGTAATCCCCTTGCCCAGGGAAGAAACAACGCCGCCAGTCACAAAGATATGCTTTGCCATGATTCTCCTTCATGAACGAATGAACGCTACAAACAAAAAAGCGCTTGAAGGCACAAAACTGCTTTCAAACGCTTTTCTATATTAGCGAGAAGGAGCCACGCGGAATCCCTGTTTCGAAGTGTTTTCAGATTCGTAACATTGACGCTTTTACGCCGCGTGATTGCCCTTCTTGCCGCGACCGAGCTTACCGGCAAACTTGCTACCGATGCGTGAGAGCACGGCGAATTCTTCCACGCGCAACACCTTGCACAAGCCAAAGGAAACCACCAAGCCCACGATGCCCGAAACAGCCAGGATGGCAACCGCCTTCACTACCGCGCTGATGGCAACACCAGCAAGCAGCACGCCCATGCCATTGGCAAGCACGCCTGCCGCCACGGCGCCAACCACACTGGCAACAACCGTTTTGACCACCATAACCACAATGCCGCGATTGCCATAGCCGCTAACCTTGCCGCGCACGATAAACGAGCACACCACGAACATCACTGCGTAGAATCCCAAGTCGGCAACGGGAATGCCCGCCAGCCCCAACACATTGGGCTGGCACAAATACCAGTATCCCGCCACTTGGACAAAACGCACTACAAAATCGATAAGGGCGAACTTCAAGAAGCTGCGCAATGCCGCAAAAACACGGTACATATACATGTACCCCGCATAGAACGGCAAGCTCAAAACCCACACAGCAAGGATACTTCCGACGTTGTTGACCTCGTCGGCGGTAAAGGCACCAGCCTGGAACAGCTGCATCAGCGGCTGAGCCAAAGCGCCCACCAACAACGCCAACGGGATAATGAGGAAAAAGGTTGAACGCAAGCCCGAGCGAATGAAGCCTCGGAAGCCCTCCCAGTCTTCGCGCGCTGCGCAATCGGACAGCTCGGTAAGCAGCGTGGTGGAAAGCGAAACAGCGATGACGCCATAGGGAAGCTGATACCACGTCCACGCATAGTTCAAGGTGGAAGGGCCATTTGGCGCCGCCTCGAGCGAGAATGCATTGCGGCAACTGAAGGTGATCATCGTGCCCGCAATGTAGAGGAACATAGGGCCGGCAACCTTAAGCGCTTCTATGATCATGGGGTCACGCAGATTGATGTGAGGATGGTAGCGGAAACCCTGCTTCACCAATGCGGGAATCTGGATGCCGAATTGGCACAGCACGCCCAGCGAAGTGCCAATAGCCAGCCACCACAGTGCAAACTCCTCGTTCCAAGCCGAAAGCGGCACGAAGCCGAACATCACCACAGTTACCACAATATTGTTCATGACCGGCGCCAACGACGGCATAAGGTAGGTTCGTTCAGCATTCAAGATGCCCGTGATAACCGCACCAACGCCATAGAACAAAATCTGAATAGCAAAGATACGGAAGAAGAAGATGGCCAAGGTCTTCGAGTCGCCCTGTCCGACGGTAAAGGTCTGCGTCTCGATAACCAGCGGAGAAAACACCGAACAAGCAAGCGCCAGGATGCCCAAGAGCACGATGGTAAGGGTCAGGATATTTGAAGCGAACTTATAGGCTTCCCCGTCACCCTTCTTTTCTTTCTGGAGCAAATATAAAGGCAAAAACGCTGTGGCAAGAAGGCCCGAAGCCGCCAGCTCGTAAATCATGGAAGGCATATTGTATGCAATCTGATATGCCGAGGTGAGCAACGTGTTGCCCAAGGCAAACGCCATCGCCCACGTGCGCAAAAGCCCCGTCACACGGGAACCGAGCGTGCACAGGGTAATGAGCCCCGTATTTTTAAGTATGCTGTCTTTAGAGTCGTTGGCCATTGGTCCTCAAGGTTGTCTATAATTGTTCAGATTCCAGGGAACCATACTAAGGAATAATCTATGCGCATTCTTATTGTTCGCAATAATTACAACCCCAAGGCGCTCGAATCAGCGCTGCTCCTCGAGGTGTACCTGGCTTCCCAGGGCGTCGAGTTCACAGCTTTCGATACGGACGACCTCCGCGCTTCATCCGAGTTTTTCCAGCGCCGCGTCGAAAATATCGACGACTTCGATCTTGCCGTAGTGCTGGGCGGCGACGGCACCATTTTGCGTACCGCCGCTCAAATCAAATACCGCCGCATCCCTATTCTGGGCGTCAACTTCGGTCATCTGGGGTTCATGGCCAATTCCAACGAAGACGGCATTATCCCCGTAGTTGCAGCCGCACTCGCCGGCGAACTGACCACCGAATACCGCACGAACCTGCGCATTGACGTCTTCTGCGAAGGCGATGAAGGGGCCAATGGCGGTCCCGATGCTCCCACGAAGGGTTCACAGCAGTTTTTCGGCCTGAATGAGCTCACCCTTGCTCGTGGCGCCCAGGGTCGCGTCATCGACTGCGCCTACACGGTTGCAGGCGAAAAAGTTGCCGATGTTAAGGGGGATGGCCTCATCGTTGCCACCGCAACCGGGTCTACCGCTTACGCCCTTTCCGCAGGCGGCCCGCTGGTTGCCCCTGGCTACAGCGGCCTGGTAGTAGTGCCCATCGCGCCCCATTCCCTGCACTCTCGAGCGCTGGTTACCGGCCCTTCCGATATCGTCGAAATCGCAATGGACCCTTCGAGCGCAAACCGTGAGGCAACCATGTTCATCGATGGCGAGCTTATTCCCATCGATCGCCCCATCCGCCGCGTTATCGTTCAATCGGGCGAAGAGCCCACTGTGTTGCTGCGCTACAAGGCCGAATCGTTTTACGGCCGCACTTCACGCGTGTTCTTCTCGTAACCGAAACGCTTATAGCAAGAACCGTTTGCCGCACAATGACAAGCCCGTTTCGCCTTACCATGCCCCGCTTTTGGTAGTCGCGCCCTCCCTTGAGGGTCAAAAGAAGCCCAAAAGCGGGGCGTTTTTCGTTTCGCACCAACTCAAGCGCCTCAAGGCACGGCCCAGCAAACCAGATGAAGCCCGAGCCAAGCTAAGCCACCTGCTCAAATCTGTACATCAAAGCAAATCGTTTGGAAACCACAAAGAAACCGACTCGAAATACCGCCTTCCTACAATCGGTTGCGGAAACCATGCGCACATAGAAGGAGGCTCATCATGGAAAAGTGCACTGGGCCAAACGGGCCCGCTGCAGAAGAGCGGGAACAAGCGCTTGCCCGTGAGATACGCGTGAAAGACGCCCTCATTCATGAAGTCCATCATCGAGTGAAGAACAATTTGCAAACCGTTGAATCACTGATGCGCCTGCATATTCGCCGCTGCCCCTCCGAAGAGGCAAGAAGCGTCCTGGCCGAAGCGGCGGGGCGCCTTCGCTCCATGGCGATAGCGCATGAGATGCTCTCTGAGGCAACCAAGGAACAGGTGGACGCCATCGAACTTGCTCGGCGTGTATCGCAGCAGGTCAAAACCAGTATGTGCGGTGACTCAAGTCGGTTTTGCATCACAGTTACCGGAGCCCCGCGCCTTATTCCCGGATCCGTTTCCATAAGCTTGGCGCTTGTCATAGCTGAAATCACGTGCAATTCCTTCGAGCATGGATTCGCCGAAGAAACGCAGGGGAACGTGAACATCAGTCTCAAGCAAACCGAAAAAGGGCTGCGCGTAACTATCGGCGATGACGGTTGCGGGCTACCCAGCGGATTCACCATCCAAGGACAAACCAGCATGGGATTGACCCTTATGCGTGCCCTGGTCGAGGACGATCTTCGCAGCGAACTCGAAGAAGTGGCAACGCCCATTGGGGCATGCTTCACATTCGAAATACCCAACCTCATCCTTAACGAACAGGACCAAACACCAGAAGAGGAACAATGAAGCTCCTAATAGCAGAAGACGAAGCGATCATCCGCATGGACCTGAAAGAAACCCTGCAAGATCTGGGCTACGAAATTGTCGCAGAGGCACGCAGCGGACGCGAAGCGGTTCAAAAGGCATTCGCCTTTGCACCCGATTGCGCGCTTATGGATGCCCATATGGATGGCGATGACGGATTCACGGCAGCTCAGGAAATCGCACAGGCACAGCTATGCCCCGTTGTGATGGTTACCGCTTACGCGCAGACGGACAAGGTCAAGGAAGCGTCCAAGATGGGCGTTTTCGGCTATGTGACGAAACCCTTCGCCGAAAAGGATCTGGTTGCCGCTATCGAGGTTGCCACCAGCCGTTTCAAGCAAGAAGAGCAGCTGCACGGTGAGCTTGATCGGCTAAAAGCACGCATGGAATCACGACGTCTCATCGATAAGGCAAAATGCCTGCTCATTGAAGCAGGAGCAACAGAAGAAGAGGCCTTCGGTCGCATGCGGAAGATTTCCATGAACACGCGCAAGCCTCTAACGGAAGTTGCCGAAGCGATTATCTTGGGCTACGAAGCGAGCCATTAGCCGCCTTGCTTCCGCAAGGCGGCGCGCATCGGCCTGCGCTTAGCGGATCTTGTCCATCCCCTACATGCAGGAGTCCCATCCGTGCCATCGCCTGAGCGTGAAACCGCCGGCACGGTTCTGCCGCGTTCGTTTCACCCGCAGATTCGTCAACACAAAAGCGGCTCTGCCCTCCTGAAACCAGGCGAGCGGAGCCGCTTCATAGTGTTTAGGGTTTGAAACTATCGGGCTCTCCACTACAGAGCCGCATCACCTGTTTCACCTGTTCGCACGCGAATTGCCTCGGCAACGTCTTTTATGAAGATCTTACCATCGCCAAAAGTCGCGTTGCCCATGCTCGAAACCATCTCATTCACAATCGGGTCAACCAAGTCGTCAGCCACCACGGTGCGAACCGAAACCTTGGGGAGCATGTTCGCGCCACGATTGTCATCGCGTGTGTACACCTGATGGTAGCCCTGCTGATGACCGTAGCCAAAACCCTGGCTCACGAAAATGCCGTTCTTGCTGAAGGCAGAAAAGATGCGCTTTACGCGCTCAAGTTTGTCACCATTGATAATGATCTCTATTTCTTTCATAAGTGTTCTCTCTTTCGTTCATGCGAATTAGCAAACCGCAAAGCGGCAAAGCCTTCGGGGATGTCCGCGATGCACAGAAGTAGCTGGGTCTAATCTGGTCGCGCAGTCTGCGTTTAACCGAAAAGACGCAGGTAGCGCTCCGCCAAATTCATAGTGCCTTCCATATATCCCTGCATATATCCCTGAACGGGGGTGGAATCTTGATGGCTTCCCATCCAAGCCATCATCTGGATACGACGTTGCAAAATGAACGTGTCGATTTCCACGAAATCGGTGTCGGTGAAAGGAAGAACCTTGCGATATCCGTCAAGCCATGCGTTCACCAAATCGGGAACATCTTCCCTATCCTCGATGAAGGTCAGCGCACCCGCCAGATCGTGCAGATGCCAGCCAAAGCCGAAATCGTCAAAGTCGATAACCTTGATTACATCGCCATCGACCAAGATATTGGTGTCGCGCAAGTCGGCATGGATCACGCCATAGTTCAGATCGGTTTTGCCGTAGCGGTCCAATCGTGCCTTGATGATCTGGCAACAGCGCTCGATCTTCGCCTCCGCTTCCGGGTACAGATCGGGATAATCGCGCCAATTGCCCCAAACGGCATTTTCGCCAATCATGTTCTCATAATCCCAGTGAAAGCGCTTAATATCCTTGGTTCCATTCCAAATCTCGGTTTGGCGATGCAGGTAGGCCGTTGTCTCCCCAAGTGTTCGAAAATGGGCGGGAGCCGCTTCTGGAGAGTTGTCATGCTCCAGTGTTTCGCCCGTCAAAAATTCAGTCGCAATGCAGAAGTACGTTACTTTATCCTTCTCGATCTCCTGAATGTAGGAGCCATCGCTTGCGGGGATGGGATTGGCAACCTTAAGCGGCGTATAGTCGTTGATCTGGCGAAGCCAACTTATCTCGCTTTCGTATTCTTCGCGCGTATGATAGCCAGGGCGCCCAACACGCAGCACAAACAGCTTTTCATCGGTTGCAGGGTCGTACACCAAATACGTAGCATTCTCGGAAAAAGCAAGGAGCTTCACCGCATACGAATCGGTATAGTGTCCAGCTGCCGCTTTTGCCACTTCCATAAATACTTCGGGGTTTTCAAAATTATTTGCCATGAGGGGGTATCCTTTCAAGCTCGCTCATCAAAACAGGACGAGCGTCATGTGCTAAGCCTCAAGCTGAGATAGCGAGGCTTCCAAGGCACTTGCGAACATATCGAGATCGGAGTCATCGAACACCAACGGCGGACGAACCTTCAGCACATTGCCATAAGGACCGCACAAGGAAATAAGCACGTGGTTTTCACGCAGCTTTTCGATAAGGGAAACGGCGAAAGGCCGATCGGCTTCCTTTGTGCCAGGGCGGACCACCTCTATGCCAGTGAACAAGCCGGCACCACGTACATCGGCAAGCTCAGGATGGCGCGTTGCAATGTCGCTCACAGCAGCGCGAAGCTTTTCGCCCATAGCGCGGGTGTGCTCCAAAATGGCGTTTTCGCGGATGTAGTTAAGAACCGCCTGAGCAGCAGCCATGGAAACAGGGTTTCCGGCAAACGTGTTGAAGTAGGGGTTATCCTGTGCAAACGCATCGAGGACCTTGCTCTTTATTGCCATGGCAGAGCAAGGAATGCCGTTCGCCATGGGCTTGCCCATAGTTACGATATCGGGCACGATACCATGACGCGCAAAGCCCCAGAAGGCATCGCCGGTACGGCAGAACCCTGGCTGCACCTCATCGGCAATGTACACGCCACCTTCCTCGTGAACCAAATCAACAACTGGTTTCAAGAAGCCCGGCGTACCAGGAATAACGCCATCGGAAGAAAAGATGCCATCAAACAACACGCCGGCAAACTTGATGCCGTGGCGACGCATGTCCTGAATCTGGATGGAAATCTGCTCGCACATCCATGCACCCAAATCGTCGGTTTCCAACCTGAACGTGTCAGGGGAAGGAATCATGCGCATGGTCCGGCTCATGGAAGCGCTTTTGCCGATCGACGGGGAGAGACCCGAGATCAAAGCCGTATTGCCGTGGTACGCTTCGCCGGTAACGATAATTCCCTCACCGCCTGTATAAAGCTGAGCGCAGCGCACCGCCAGGTCATTGGCCTCCGAACCTGAGCACATGAACATTACGCGATCGATTTCCTCGGGCATAGTCGAAAGCAAGTCCTCAGCATAGTCCAAGATGTTCTCATGCACATAGCGAGTATGCGTATTCAGCAACTGCAGCTGACCAGTAACCGCTTCGGTGATTGCCGGATTGCTATGGCCCATCGAGGGAATGTTGTTATACATATCAAGGTACTCGGTACCATCGGCGTCGAACAGGCGCGTTCCCTTGCCACGCACCAAATGCAATGGTTTCTGGTAAAACAGGCGATAACAAGGGCCCAGCACCGCTCGGCGTTCAACCAGGCTCTTCAAATCGCCTTCCAAAGAATCAATATTGGCAACGTTGAAACTGTTCGATTCAAGGATGCCAACGTCTTCGCTCTTGCAACCCATTTTCTTCCTCTCACTTAAGTTAATTCAGCCTGCGCCGGCTCTTCAGCTTGCATTCCTCAGCGGATGGCAACGCTCTCTCTTTTCCAGCCGCGCACAAAGCACTCGTAATCCAATTCTTCGAAACCGTTTATGAAGCTATCGGCTGCTTCGCGCAGATCCTCTTTTGTGCCTGCGTTATCGGAGTCGTATATGCCCAAAGTCATAAAGCCCTCCTGCGCCATTGCGCCCAATGCATACGCCGAATCGTCAACACACCAGCTGTTGGCGGGATTTGCGCCAAGCCTGAAAGCGACGCTTGCGCTGAACTGGGGGTCGCTCTTCGTCCTACCCTCGCCTTCCACAGAGGCAACCGCAAGCTTCACGCCATCGCCACTCAGCCGGCGGGCGAGTTCCACCGCGCCGTTTCGGGCCAGAACGTTGTCGCGATACTCGCTAAGAAGGATCTGATGGGCATCATCCAGAACTTCTTCAACCGAACTGCCCAAGCCGCATTCCCGATGGAAAAGGCCGCTGTTTCGGGGAGAGTATTCGCATTCAAACGAACCAATTGCATGGGGTTGAGAGCGATTCCCGCCTTTTGGGCAAATCGCTCCTGCAGTGCATGCCATGCGGGCATCGAGTCAAGCAGCGTTCCGTCGCAATCGAAAATCACCGAATCAATCACAGCATCTCCTTCCCCTCGCAGCGGGGAATACACGCCGCAGGGGCCAAACTGCCCCTGCGGCAACGGTCTAACTCAACTCAGCTTCCGCAGCCTTCAAAGCGGCAAATTCTTCTTCAGGAGCATTGCCTACCAGATGCTTTCGCGAATAGGCGAAGAAGTACACCATCAGCCCCGCAAGAACTGCAAGGGTGCAGCCTGCAGCGAAGGCATCAACCGTGAAAGTCGAAACGATAGCTACCAGGGAAAGAGCAAAAGAAATGCCGGTAAGGGCGATTCCACCAGGGGCCTTGAAGCCACGTTCCATGCCTGGCTCCTTCTTGCGCAAGATAATGTGGGAAAGGTTCATCATTGCGTAGGAAACGCATGCAGCGAATACCGCCATGTTCAGGAGGATGTCGCCGTCTTGAACTACAGCAGCCAAGGTAAAGGCAATGGTGCCCAAAACGAGCAGGGCAACAAACGGGGTTTTACGGGAGCCCGTGACGGAAAGGAACTTGGGCAAATAGCCAGCACGGGAAAGAGCGAATGCTTGGCGGGAGCCGCTGAATACCGTCGAGAAGAACGAAGCAACCAGGCCGACCAAACCAGCGTAGTTCACGAACGTCGCAAGAGGACCTTCGCCAACTTCATTCAATGCGTCAACCAACGGAGCAGCTGCAGCGCCGGCGAACTCAGCGCCAGCACCGCCTGCAGTAAGGAACAGAACCAAAGCGCCCGTAACCATGAGAGTCAGTATTGCACCGATAATACCCTTGGGCATGTCCTTCTTTGGATTTGCCGATTCTTCCGCTGCCAGGGGAACGCCCTCAACAGCGAGGAACAGCCAAATACCAAATGGGAGAGCAGAAACCACACCGGCAACACCGAAAGGCAGAAGTGCCGTACCCCCATCTACGACAGGGGCGATATTGAAGAGATTCGCCACTTCGAAGTGAGGCGCAATGCCAACAACGAAAGCGATAAGGGCGATCATGGCAATAGCGGTAATGCCAAATACGATCTTTAATGCTTCGCCAACACCAATTAGGTGAATACCAACGAAAACAATAAAGAAGAAGCCGATGATGGCAACCGAGGGGATATCGGCGAACAGGCCCAACGCATGCACATACGCAGCAATAAACGTCGAGATGGCAGCGGGGCAAATCGTGTACTCAATCAGGATGGCGAACCCGGTCAGCGCACCACCCACTTTGCCCATGGCGCGGCGGGCAAAGCCATAGCCAGCGCCAGCTGCGGGCATGGCAGAGGACATTTCAGCCAAGCCTAGCACCATGAACAAGTACATGGCTCCCATGACCAAGAATGCGATAAGCATTCCGAACCAGCCACCGTAACCTATGCCGTAGTTCCATCCGGAAAAGTCTCCAGATATTACGTAGGCAATGCCCAAGCTCATAAGCAATACCCAGTTTACGGCGCCCTTCTTAAGGGAGCGCTTTTCAAAGTATTCTTTCGATTCTGCGGTTATGCCACCCAAAACGGCGGCATCTGTTGGCGGTGTCATAAGGCGATCACTCCTTTTGCGTAAGATCGATATTCTTGCGCCAGCCACTTACGCAGCTGCCAGAGACTCGCCGTTGAGCCACTCATATTGCCGTACTCGCCGGAATGCCTTCCAGAGAGGCTTCGATCGAGGGCAATTCATACATTCGAGCTCTCCGTTGAACTCGACAGGCTCATATTAGAACCGCTTTTGCCCGCGACAAGCGCGATGCGCCCTGTTTAACAAAGGGTCAAAAGCTTTGAAACGCACGCTTAACATGAACGCTCGTCAAGCTGATTGGAAATTTACAAAACACCAGGTCAAAAGCGGGTATTTCGCATAGTTCTCCAAAAACGCAGGTAGATCGGCAGTTAACAGAGCGATCAATGATATGGAAACAGCGCCGAAACACCGAGGGTGCTTTGGCAAGCAACCCCGCGAGTGACAACCGTCCCTCAAAGCCCCTTTGCCCATTGAAGCCTTCTACCTCAAACATGCTCGCCGTTACAGCCCGCCACCAATTGGGCAATGAAAAAGCGCCTCCGCAGAGGCGCTTAGGGAACGGACGGCGTCAAAGGCTAAGCCAGTCGACACAAAAAGACGGTCGAACGAACGCCCGATGAGGGCTATTCGACCTCAAGCCGAAGCTATTTGTTTACCGGGCGACGGTAATCAGGCTCCGTGGTCAGAACGCGGGGGCCATCTTCAGTGATAGCAACGGTTTTCTCGAAATGGGCAGAAGGCTTACCGTCGCGTGTGCAAACAAGCCAACCATCGCTCATAACCTTGGTTTTATAGGTACCGATATTGATCATAGGCTCAATGGCGATAACCATGCCAGGCTCAAGTTTAATTCCAGTGTGCTTTCGGCCGTAGTTGGGAACATTGGGGTCTTCATGCATATCGCGACCCACGCCATGACCCACATACTCGCGCACAACACCGTAGCCAGCACGCTCGGCAATCTCCTGAATAGCATGGCCGATATCACCCAGATGATTGCCAGGGCGAGCGGCCTCGATGCCAGCCCACATGCACTGTTCGGTAACCTCGAGCAGGCGCTTCTTTTCAGGAGAGATCTTGCCAACCGGATACGTCCAAGCGTTGTCGCCAACCCATCCTTTTACGATAGCGCCCGTATCAATGGAAAGGATATCGCCCTCCTGAAGAATGACGGAATTGGAGGGGATGCCATGAACGATCTGGTCGTTCACTGATGCGCAAATGCTGCCGGGGAATCCGCCGTACCCCTTGAAAGCGGGGATACCGCCTTCCATGCGGATAATCATCTCAGCGATGCGATCCAGCTCGGCAGTAGATACGCCTGGCTTTACCCGCGCACCCACTTCACGCAAAACCTTAGCAGACAAGCGGCCCGCTTCGGCCATTTCCTCAATTTGATGAGGGGTCTTCTTTATGATCATGCCCTGATTACCTTTCTTGCACGTTTATCAGAGTCAGAATACACCGAAAGCATCCTAGGAAAAAGCAAAGTAATCCTGATAGGCAGGCAAGCTGGCAACCTTGCCATCACGAAATGCTTCTACCCAGACATCCTGCAGGGAGCCTTTCTGCCCAACAGGATCGTAAGCGCCCGCTTCGGAGAGTTCCGTCTCCCAGGAAAATGACGAGATGCCTACGGTATAGGTATCTCCAGAGTGCAGATCGGCTGTTGATTCTCGCCCTTCGTTGGCCGAAGAAGTGTCGGTTCCACCAGATTGCGGACCCGATGAGGTGATCTTCGCCACCGATTCAAGATGGTAGGAGCCGTTTTTCTGAGCTATCTCCAGATGCAGCCCGCTTACCACCGGCAAATCGTAGGGACTTTTTGCCGCCGCCACGCAACGCGAAAGATACTCGGTAAGTTCATCTCCCGAAAGAGAGACCACAGCAACGGGCATCTTTGCAACCGAATAGGCCAAATCCGTTGCCGTCTTATCTCCCGCATACAGGGGGCAGCGCGCAGCATGGGGCGAAACGACAAATGCATCAGTATTCAATGCCTGCGACGACACTTGGGCGATGTCTAGAGCAGCAACGTTGCCCTTCGTGTCGTCGAAAAGGCCGCTCACGCCCTCGGAAAACGAAGTAAGCACCTTTTTATCTTCAGATTGCTCAGCCTTCAACAGGCCCTCCACTTCATCAAGGGCGCCCGCAGCATCAACTTCTCCCTTTACAACGTCCGAGAGCGTTTCGCCAACCGCATTCGATGCGAGCCTATTGGGCAGAAACGTTCGGACGCTTCCCTCTTCCAGGCTCGATGAAAGAGAAGAAAGTGCATCGGGAAGCTGAATCGGATCGTCTGCAGAAGTGGATACCAATTTATCTATGCCATACAGACCCAGATAATAATTTTGGGCATCGACACTCATAATGCTCGAAAGCACATCGACTGCAGCCTTGTGTACAACCTCGTCGCTCGCGGTAGAGGCAACCCCCTGGGTTTTCACATCGCTGACCATCCCCATAAATACTGGCTGAGCAAATGCCCAGCTCGAAGAGTCCCCGAAAAACGGCAGGGCCCTTACGGTCATATTATGCTGGGCGCCATACGACGAAGCCTGGCCATCAGACAAGAACAGCATTGCCGCTTTCCCATCTAAGAATTTCTGCTCGGCTTGATCGGGCGTCTCATTGAAACTCTCGGTGCTGATAACGCCCTGGGCCATAAGATCGCTCAAATACGAAAGCGCATCGGGGAACGAGGAAGCATCTACGGAAACCGAGCTCGAATCGCGATTCAACACCTGACTCAAAAAATCTTCCGTCTCGGACACCAGCGAAGCATCGGCAAACCCTTGCATGACCTCATAACAGATTTCGGTGTCGGCCATGCCTGCAGCAAGCGGCTCAACTCCCCTTTCCGAAAAGGCCTTGCATGCCTCGATAAACGACTGCTTATCACTCGGAACGGAAACGCCGTACAAATCAAATAGGTAGCTATTAATTACTATGCCCTCAAAGCAACTCGCACCTGGCAAATATTTCACCGCATCGGAATTGCAGGGGATCGACTTGAGCGTATCTTCGCTATACGATGCCGCGATATCCGTTTCCCCGAGATCGTAGAGCGAAGCAGAAAGCGATTCGGCGCTTACGCGGTTGAAGTCCTTCGTTAGGATGACATCGGGCAGTGATCCGTGTTTTGCCTGATAGTCATAGAAATCAAGCGAGTCATCCCCCACAATCCACTCTATTTCATAATCAGGGTTCTGCTCTTCGATATACTGAGCAAACCCCGAAGTGAGCACAGAATCGTCCCATACCGAAACGGTAACATGGGTTTTCTGATCAGGCGAATCGCATGAACAGAGAACCAAGGGGAAAAACGCCAGAGTCATCGCAACCACTACACACAATGCAGCTCGTGTCAGTTTTGCGAATAATGAGCCTTCGCCCATGAGCAACGCCCCTTCTCTCCTGCAGCCCACATACGACGCTGGTGCCATGCACCGCTTCTCTCTTCCAGTATATGAGCCTCATCTCCTATTCACACAATTCACTCAAGGAAAGCTAAGCCGCATCCTCCCTGATGATGGCGAGCTTTGGTACCATGATTTCATCGCACAACAAAAGGAACCCCATGAACGAACGCAACACGAACCGCCGTGCTCAAACGCGCAGCAATCGCACCACGCAGCGCCACCAGATAGACGGACGCCCCGCACCTCGCCGACAGGCCAGCCATGCATCCGATTATTCGGAGGGTGCCTTCACGCAACCTTCCCACAGCAGCACCTTCCGTACCGATCCGCGTGAATCGGAACAATCAGCACGCTCACGCCAACAGCAGGGCCGTCGGCAACAGCCACCGCAACGAGGCCAGCAACGCCCCAACCAACGGCACGTTTCCGGCCACCGAACCACCCCGTCTTCTCGTAGAGCAAGTCGCACGCCTATCCACGAACAGCATTCCTACCAGACGCTCACGCCTCGCCAAGGAACCAGCACCTACGTTCGCCATGGATACTCGAAAAAACGTAGTAACCTGCCCTTTTTCGTTGGTGGAGCAGCAGCCCTCGTTGTCGTTATTTTTCTCGTAACCACCCTGGTCGGAGCTCTTGGCGGCTCGAGCCAAAACACCCAGGAAGAGACGCTTACCGCCGCCGATGCAGCACCAACGCCCACTACGCTTACGGTTACGTTCGCTGGCGACTGCACCTTGGGAACTGATGTTAATTTCAGCTCCGATACCAGCTTCAACACTAAATATGAAGCGGTCGATGACCCGTCCTATTTTCTCGCCAACGTTGCCGACATCTTCAAAAACGACGATCTTACCGTGGTGAACATGGAGGGAACCCTAACCACCTCCTCTACACGCCAGGATAAGACCTTCGCCTTCAAAGGCCCCGCCGATTATGCGCAAATCCTCGTGAAGGGCAACGTTGAAACAGCATCACTTGCCAACAATCACTCACGTGACTACGGCGAGCAAAGCTACACCGACACCATTTCCGCTCTGGAAAACGCAGGAATTGGAACCTTTGGCTACGACCGCATTGATTATCGCGAGGTCAACGGCGTGAAGGTTGCCCTCATTGGCACCTACGAACTGGCAAAACACCTCGACATTCAAGACGAGCTCAAGCAAAACATCAAAACCGCCAAGGAAAACGGAGCTCAGCTTGTTGCCGTCTATTTCCATTGGGGCACCGAAAAGGAAACGGTCCCCGATGAAACGCAAATTCAGCTGGGGCACATTGCCGTTGACGAGGGAGCCGATCTTGTTATCGGATCCCACCCTCACGTAATACAAGGATACGAGAAGTACAACGGCCGTTACATCGTATACAGCCTGGGCAACTTCTGCTTCGGCGGCAACCCCAACCCATCCGATAAAGACTGCATGATCTTTCAGCAAACGTTCACGGTAACGGGCAACGATGTTGCCACCGACGACAACATCAACGTTATCCCCTGCTCGATTTCTTCTGTTTCCAATTCGAACAACTACCAACCCACTCCGGCAACGGGCAACGAAAAAACCCGCATTGAAGCTAAAATCAAGAAGAGCAGCGACAGCATCGCAACGCTCTCAAATAAGGTGTCGCAGTCAAGTTAACCCGCAGAGCATGAATACGAGCGACTGCCCGGCTTCTTGTTCTTCGCAGGCAGACGCGCGAAGAAAGGAACTGAAATGGAAACTCCCGTTTGGCTTATCACCGGCGCAAGCCGAGGATTCGGCAAGGCATTCGCTCAGGCAGCGCTCGATCATGGCTGCCGCGTCGCAGCAGGTGCCCGCAAACCGGAAGCGGTACAGGCAGCCTTCGGGGAATCCGAGCAGCTTTTGCCCGTAAAGCTCGACGTGACCAACCAACCCGAAATCAAAGAAGCCGTAAATCAGATAATTAAGGAATTCGGTCACATCGATGTCTTGGTGAACAATGCAGGTTACGGGATCTTCGGATCGCTCGAAGAGACCACCGACGAGGAGACTCGCGCCATCTTCGACACCAACGTATTCGGCATGATGAATGTTACCCGCGCGGTACTACCCCATATGCGCAAACAGGGCTCAGGACGTATTGTGAACATTGGCTCCATGGCTAGTTTTGCCTGCGATCCTGGCGGAGCTCTCTACGACGCAACAAAGTTCTCCGTTGCCGCAGTAAGCGAAGTGCTTTCACTTGAAATGAAACCCTTTGGCATTGAAAGCATGGTAGTAGAGCCGGGCATGTTCCGCACCAATTTCTTTGACGGAACCTCCATCCACACGCCCGATGCCCCTCTTGAGGCATACGACAACACGCCTGCTCGCGGCGCGGAAGAGTTCTGCCTGGGCCACAATTACCAACAACACGGCGACCCTCAAAAAGCTGCCGAGTTTGTGTACAAGGTGGTAAGCTCGTCGAACCCCCTGCCCTTCTGGCTACCCGTCGGCAAAGACTCCATTAAGAAATTCGAGAAAAAGCTTACGAAAATGATCGAATCCATCCAGCCCTTCAAGGACGAAGCTTCGAACCTCTTCATCGACGAATAGACGCCAAATCCCATACATGAGCCATCCTCCTGCCTCTATCCAAGAAGCAAGAGGATGGCTTAAGCTTGCTAAGCCTGATTGATGGATTTCGGCAGGACCTATCTTCCGCCTAGGCTTGATCGCGGACAAACGCTCTTGAGGCTGAACGCCTTGCATAGATTCTGCCTCCAGCATCGTTTGCCACCCCACCAACGGCACCGCCATGCGAAGAAGCAATTCCGATCAATCTAGAGAACGAAGTTCGCATGCAGAAATCACGGCTCTGATCTTCGATACCACGAACATCAGACTCGATGCCCCATGCGCACGCAACAGCAGCCAATCCTACAGCGCGCCGTGTCAACGCTTGTTTAATCGCCATCACTGTTGGTCAGCGGCAAGTCATCGATCTTAAGCCGTAGCTTGCTCGTAGTACCCCTCAAGTGCGCAAAACGCTGCTTTTTGATATCGGAGTTCAAGAACACAATGGCATGGGCGGCGTCCATGGCGAACTGGTAATTCGCTTCAATAAGCCGTTTCACCTCATCGGCCATAGTATCGCCAACTTTATTTGCTAGCGAACCTAAAATCGAAGCATTCATGTGGAGGTAGTACAGCAACTGAATGCTTCGATCACTGTCGGCTTGCCCATGTTCGATATCGATTCGTATCTGATCCAGCAGCCTTTCGTCCACACGCTCCATTTCACTCATCTTGTGGGAAATCGTCATGGATCTGCGCGATTGCAAGAAAACGAAAATAATCGACAGCACCACGAGAGTTCCCAAAAGAACAAACACCAAACGCATCATCAGTGTATCCCCGAGCGACATGGTGGGATACAGGGCGGCAAGCGCCATCTGCGTACCAGCGGCCATAGAAACTGCAGGGCCAAAGTTCATCAAGATAACGCCATAGCCCATAATGAGAACGCAGAGTATCCGAACAGATTCGGGGATGAAATGGGTGACGGCCACGAACACCGCCATGCCAACCAGCATGCCCAAAAGCTGTTTTCCCATCATTCTCATCGTTTCATCGCGGTACGTGTTCATCATCAGGAACGAAGTGATGGGAATCCATGCGCCGAAGCGCGTATCCATATAGAGCAGCATGAGCTCAGAAACCGCGAAGGACACTCCAACGATTACGCCAAGCTGAATAGAAAACCTAAGCTGAGAATTCTTAAGACTGAAGTTGTCCTTGATAAAGTGCAGTCGATAACGAACACCCAATCCAAACGGCGTTGAATTATCACGCGATGCCTTACTGTCGCTCAACGTGCACATCATCGCCTCTAGCGTTGCGCGCCACGCCGTATCGTGCTCAAGGTTTTCCAACCGATGCGTATCGAGAAATTCCTGAAGCGCCGATATCATAGCGCGAACCTGCTTGATGCGCCCTTGCCCAAAGCCCAGAAAAACTTCGGATAGATCGAGCAGATAGTCGCGTTCTGCCTGCTCCATAGAATGCACGTTGCGTGAGGCGCCGTGCATCATGTCGGCTATTTGCTCGGCGCATATCAAAAGCGAAAACGTATACCGCTGCCGCCCGCTCAATACACCGCCTTGGCGAAAGACGTTGCCATACTCCTTGTTGCAATACTCTCGAGTAATGTCATACACCCTATGAGCATCAAGTTTGCTCACATCGAGGTTCGAAAGATCGATCAGTTGAAATCCGATGTCATCGAACGCCCTCATAACGAAGCCTCGATCTTGGGTTATCTCGCTTTGCGCCGAGAAGTAGCGCATGGCATAAATAAACGCAGTGGTACAGGCAACGGCAAACAAGGTTGCCACCATGCGCATCGGTATCTCATGCGCAGAAATAGGATAGATCTCCAACAGCAGAAAGCCCAAACCCAGCATGAAGAAATTTCGAGGGAGGTAATCATCGGAATTCATCAAGGTAATGCAGAACATATATACCGCGCTACCAGCCACCAGCAGCACAGGGTGAAGGCCCGCAAGCGACGAGCAAAGACTCATTACAAGAAACAACGCAGCATGCTTTAGGTAATTGACAAACGAAAGCCCCGCAGATTCAACCATTGTTCGAGCGAACGACTGGAAAATAACGCCCAACAACGCATCTTCTACACCAAACAACTGCAGTTCCACGAAAAAGAGCGCAACAAGAAATGCTACGTACGGAACTACGTTGGCAATCCTGTCTAGCATGCGCCCTCCCCTCTGGGGAACTTAACTATAGACCCTCAAAAGCATGTCCGATGATCACGGAAAAGCAGGTTGGCAATTGGCCCCAACCCCGCAATTAGCTATCCGCCTTCGCACCCTTCTCGCGAAGCGTCTCGGTTGCTGGATCCCATCGAAGGCTCTCCGCAAGCGAAATGATGTTTTCTACCGCACGAGTTTTATGAGCGTTTTTGCGGTAAATCAAATACACCGGATGGAAACCGGGCTCGACTTCCTTGATTCGAAGCGTATGCAGCTGAGGGAATGGAGCAAGACCCAGCGTTTTCAGCGAAATGCCCACCAATTCAGGTTCAACATCAACCACGCTTCCCAAAGTGATCTCGTCGTCGCACCATTGACGCACAGTAAGGTCATGAGCGGAAACCAGTTCTTTCACCTCAGCGCCAACGGGCGTTTCGGGGCGATAGGTAACAATCTCGGTGTTCTTAAGCTCGTCAAGCGAAATGCTGTCCTTCTTAGCCCAAGGACTATCTTCGTGGGCAATGGCCACCAAGTCTTGAGCCGAAACCGGAACGAATTCCAAGTCGGGACGATTTTCGACATACGCACCGATCACGATGTCGTACATTCCGTCGGTAAGGCTTTCGACCAAACCTTGGGTTAGCCCTTGATACAGACGCACATCAACATGGGTGCCATACCGACAACGGTACTCCCTCAAAAGAGCCGGCAGGTAGTCCGCCTGCAGAGTAAAAATTGTGCCAATATCGATAGTTCCCGACAGACTATTCGCATGTTCCTGTGCTACTTGGATTCCCTTGTCTATAACGTCGAGACCCTCAGACACGTATTCGTTAAATTCCTTGCCGAATTTCGTAAGTCGAACGTTGCGACCGTGTTGTTCGAACAGGGGAATGCCAAGCTCGCCCTCCAACTGCTTAATGGAATTGGAGAGAGCAGGCTGAGTAATAAACAGCTCTTCCGCTGCCCGAGTAAAATGCTGGACCTGTGCCAGTTTTCTGAAATACCTTAACTGCGATAGATTCATTGCGACCCCTCACACCTCGCATAAAAAAAGGCCTCCGTCCCAGTTTATAGGACAGAGGCTTTTAAATGACCAGGTTTGTCAAAAGATTTGCAATCGCAATCTTTCAGGAAGCCTTAGTGCAGGTACTCGATGCGGCCGCCATGCTTCTCGCACTCGCGAGCGATGGTGATACGCTGAACGGTAGGAGCACCTTCCTCGAGCCACATAGCGCGGCAGTCACGATACAGACGCTCGGTAGGACCGTAAGGAGAATCCTCGAAGTAGCCGTCGCCACCGAAGATCTCGAGCATCTCATCGGAAACCAGGCGAACCGTGTCGATGGAGAACAGCTTGCAGATTGCAGCCTTCTCGTCGATGAACTCGTTGTTCTGGTCGATGTCGAAGTCACGAGCGAAGTCGTAAACCAAGGTGCGCAGTGCATGAATCATCATCTGCATGTTAGCAATCTTCATCTTGATTGCCTGACGCTTGATGATCGGCTTGCCGAAGGTTACACGATCAGCAGCGCGCTTGAGGGAGATCTCGAGCATACGCTGTGCCATGCCCAAGTTAGAGCAAGCGATGTGTACGCGGGAAACGCTCAGGGAGTGGATAGCAACTTCCATGCCCTGACCCTCTTCGCCGAGCAGGTAGATAGGATCGAGCTTGAGGTTGGTGAACTTCAAACCTGCATGGCCAGCACCCCTGCAGCCCATCATGTGGGGCATAGGGATGATTTCAAAGCCAGGTGCGTCGTTGGGAACGAGGAATGCGGAAAGACGGGAGTCCTTATCGCTTTCCTGGTCGGTTACTGCGATTACATAGGTGTAATCGGAGCAGTCAGTGTGGGAGATGAGCCACTTCTCGCCGTTCAGAATATAAGAACCGTCAGGCTGCTTAACTGCGGTGGTGTGAAGGTCTGCGCCCGTACCGCCGGTCTTCTCAGTGATAGCGAAGTTGCAGTAAATAGTCTTGTCCTGGAACTTGTCCATGAGCTGATCCTTCAGCTCCTGCTTGCCGTAGTCCTCAAGGATACGCCAGTTCATGTCAGCAGCATGATGGAGATGCATACGCATTCCGCCAGGGCCACGAGAGAACTCTTCCTGAACCTTCAGGATCTCGAGCTCGTTGAGGTTCCATCCACCGTACTCTTCGGGAAGATAGAAGCGATAGAGATCGTTTTCCTTGGCGAGTTCATAGAACTTCTCCGGGAAAGTATTGGTTACCTCAATCTCTTTCTGCATCTCGTCGAATGGGCCCTCTGCCAATTCGCGGATCTGCTTGAGGTACGCCTGGAACTGCTCATCCGTAATGGTAGCTTTAGGATTCATTGGTCCCCCTAACCTTTGCAGTTTCATAAGCTTTTGCTTACAGGTCTTATTTTACGGTGAACAGGTTATATTTCAAATTCCGAAGGGTGTCAGTTTTCTTAAAAAGCTATAAGGCAAATGAATAGCTTTTGGTTGTCGTGCCTGAATAATTGGTTTATCGCAAGAAAATAGTTATTCAGCGAGCAAACAGGTAAAACACGTTCAGCTAGAACGATTTAACGGCAGTCAGCAAGCCACCTTCTCTGCCTCTGCACAAGACAGACCACCAATTGCGGACACAGGTTAACCGCCGCTCGTTTCGCTGGCGCACGTTCGGCGGATTGCCCCACGAAACGCAAAACTCTGACGAAGCCACAGGAATGTCCCTATGTCACCATCACCACCTTGATCAAGATCGACTACCCCACCTCACACGCAGCAGAACAACAAGAAAGGCGCCCACTAGGGGCGCCTTTCATCAAAGTAGCTTGAGCTGTCAACTTCTATTCAACTGGAGCTACAGGAGCACGATCCTCTTCGGGAACGATGTCGTCACCGAGACGGATACCGCCCTCTGCCTTAAGGCGAGCAATGGTCTCATCGTCTGCGCCGACCTTCTTAAGGTACTCAGCGGTATCGCCACCGAGGACAGAAGCCTCTTCGAAATCAGCGATGTTGACCGGGATGGTAGACAGATGATGAGGAAGACCAGTCTGAAGAACACGGCCTACGCGGGGGAAGTCAACCCATGCCAAAGCCTCGGGGTTCTCACGCGTAATCTGCTCAACTGCTTCGGTCTTGGTGTTGACCTTAGCAATGCAGAAGTCCTTGTCCTCAAGCCATTCCATCCACTCTGCCAGAGGCTTGCTCTTGATAACCTCTTCAACGGTCTTGAATGACTCAGGAGCTTCCCAACGACGCTTCAAGCCATCGCCCTTGATTTCAGGATGACCGATTGCATCGCAGAAGGGCTCCCAGAACTTGGATTCAACCATGCCAAGAGCAAGCTTGCCGCCGTCTGCTGTTTCGTACACGTTGTAAGCAGTGGAAGGATACTCAAGGTCGTCACGCTTGCACTCGCCGTCGTTGAAGCACCAGCGAGAATCAAGAAGCGAGTTCCACCAAACGAAGCAATCGAACATCGAAGTATCAATGTACGTGCCCTTGCCAGTCTGTTCGCGAGCATACAGAGCCGCAAGAAGAGCCTGGCCTGCAACCATGCCGGAAGAAAGGTCGCACAGATGCAAAGGCGAGGTGGAGCCATGGTTTACGGACAGATAACCACTCGTTGCCTGCATGTTCAAGTCATGCTGAGCCTTCTTGGAGCGAGGATCCTCGGCGCCATAGCCGGAAATCGAGCAATAGATGATACGAGGATTGATCTCGTTGATCGTATCGTAGTCAATACCCAGCTTCTTGGTTACACCAGGGCGGAAGCTCTCAACGATAACGTCGGCTTCCTTGGCCATCTTCTTAAACCAATCAACAACTTCTTCGTTCTTGAGGTTCAGCGAAACCGACTTCTTATTACGACCAAGTGCGGTGATGTAGTAGGAAATGCCGCCGCCCTTGGTGGGATAGTCGTGACGCATGAAGTCGCCAAGACCAGTATCTTCAACCTTGATTACCGTTGCACCAAGGTCAGCGAGTACCTGGGTTGCATAACCACCTGGCAGGTAACGGGAGAAGTCGAGAACGGTAAGCCCAGAAAATGGAGTGTTTGCTCGTGACATGTCAGTATCCTCCTAGTCCCTCTTGGAATTCGGTCCGTAGCTGGGCTCCAAAACGGAAGCGGGCAGCGGATCGCCGGTGTAGCACATTACTGCGCCGTCCTCAACAAGCTTGTCGACGGTTGCATCGTCATAGCCATAGTCGTTGAGGATCCTGCGCGTGTCGTAACCGGTAGGACGGGAGCGACGCAGAACGGGGTCGCCAATGCTGTCCAGACGGAACGGCATGGTGGTGATTACGTAATCTTCCTCTTCGCCATAGGGGCTCGAAGGACCCTGCTTCTCGTACTTCATGTAACGGAGCTGGTCGTTGTCGAATGCTTCCTGATCCTGAAGAACGTCGGTAACGGTCTGGATCTTCTCGAACGGAATGTCGTTCTCGCGGAAACGCTTCTCAAGCTCTTCATAGGTGAACTTCTTGCATGCCTGATGCATCTCAGCTACGACCTCGACATACTTGCCATTGTCAGCCAGTGCTTCAAGCGTGTTGTACTGCTCTTCGGTGTAGTACTTCGGATCCATCTCCAAAGTATCGAATACCAACTTGCAATACTTGTTGTAGTTGCCGAAGCACATGAGGAACCAGATGCCATCGGAAGATACATATGAATTGTTGGTGGGGCACTTTGCCTCCATGCGATCCTTTGGGTAATCGCAACCCTGCTGCTGAGCGATCAGGGCAGAAGTCATGCCCCAAGTGCCAACATGATACAGAGAACCCGTGACCTTATCGCCAACACCGGTGCGAAGAGCGCCAGCATAAGCGCCCAGAATACCTGCAGTCAGTGCGCAACCCGTGTTCCAGTCACCAAAAGCGATGGGGGAATTGCCAGGCTCGTAGTGTGCGTTTGCCTGAGGAATTGCGCTTACAAAACCAGAGCGGGCAGCAAATGCGGTTGCATCGAAGCCCTTAGCATCCTTCATGGGGCCATGCTCGCCATAGCCACGGTTCTGAGCCCAAACCAAACGAGGGAACTTCTCGTGCAACGTCTCATAGTCAAGACCAAGACGCTTCAGTGCGCCCGAGCGAAGAGAAGTAAGGAAGATATCTGCCGTCTCAAGAAGGTGATACATAACTTCCAGACCCTCAGGGCTCTTGCAGTTGATTGCGGTCCATTCCTTGTTGAAGGAACCGCAATCATATGCCACGTCGTCAAACTCGGTGCGGAATCTCATGCCCCAAGCCAAGCCCTGAGTACGCTGCTCATCGCCCGTAAACGGCTCAACCTTAATAACCGTAGCACCCATTTCAGCAAGGGCTCGACCTGCGGCCGGGCCAGCTGCATACTGGGTAAGCTCAATTACTTTAACTCCCTGCAATCCTGCCATTGGATTCTCCTAACGATCAAATATGCCTTTCGACACATCGAAATTTTGCGAAAAAGGGTGCCGGCACCGTGGTGTCAGCACCCTTTTTAAGTCTCTTGCTATTTCATACAACAAGAATGAGTTCTTCTTACGGCTCCAGAACTACGCGGAGGCCTTCGCCAGACTCGATGAACTCCATACCCTTACGCCAATCCTTCAGAGGAATGACCATGTTAGAGATCATGGAGATATCCAAGCCGTTAGCCAGCAGGCTCAGAGCCTGACGCCAATGCTTACGCTCGTAAGCACGGTTGCCGATGATGCTGATCTGACGCATAGCGATGTCGGTCATCGGGATAGAAGAAGGCTTTGCGGGAAGACCCGTAATACCGATGCGACCACCCTTAGCAACCATCTGAACAGCCTGCTCGGATACGGTCCAGTGACCTGCTGCGTCGAAGATGCACTCGGGGCCCTTGCCGCCGGTAAGTTCCTTAACCTTCTCAACAACATCGCACTCAGAGCCGTTAACGGTGATAGCGCCAAGCTGCTCTGCAACCTTGAAACGCTTAGCGTCTGCATCGAGGCCGGTTACGATAACCTTGCGGATACCACGAGCCTGCTTCAACAGGGCAACCATGAGCAGACCAATAGCGCCAGGGCCGATTACGACTGCGGTTTCACCGATCTGCGGATTTACACGCTCTACAGCGTTCATTGCTACGCAGAGAGGCTCGAGCAGAGCGCCCTGAGTGAAGGTAACGTCATCGGGCATCGGGATGATATTGGTTGCACGGATGGCCATGTACTTAGCAAATGCGCCAGGAAGGTCGGTGCCATAGAACGGACGGTTGTCGCAAATGTTTACCTCGCCGCGATCACAGTACTCACAGGTGTTGTCGAAGAGTACCGGGTTTGCGGTTACTCGCTGACCAACCTTGAGGTTTGCAGGTGCATTCTTACCAACTTCAGCGATTACGCCAGAGAACTCATGACCGAAGATTGCAGGATACTGGATGTGATAGGAATTTGCGATTGCGGGATTCCAACGATAGAGAGAGTGATCGGTGCCGCAGATGCCTACAGCCTTGATCTCCATCAGTACTTCGTCATCCTTGATCTGAGGAATATCGAAATCTTCTACGTACTCCATTGCATCCGGCTCAGCGGCGGTCTTGAGAAGTGCGTTCATCTTACCTTCCATGGGTAACTTCCTTTCGAAGAGTTCAAACAGGAAGCCAGCGCTTGTAGCCCCCTCGCATCAAGCGCTGGCCAATAATTCGTTGTTACTGGATAGACCAGCCACCGTCGAGAACCAGAGTCTGACCAGTGGTGTACTCGGTAACAGGGAGAACGAGGTGCAGAATTGCAGCGCCCATTTCGTCGAGCGTACCGGTGTAGTTAGGCAGAGGAGTGCGGCTCTTAACGTATGCTTCCTGCTGAGGCTGCTCTTCGAATACCTTGGCAACCATCGGAGTGTAAACATAACCAGGAGCGATGCCGTTAACCAGGATCTGCTTCTTGGCGAAGTCAACAGCCAAGGAGCGAACCATGCCCATAACGCCAGCCTTAGCGATGCAGTAAGGAGCAATGTTCTCCATGGAGTTGATGCCACGAGCGGAAGCTACAACAACCATCTTGCCCTTGATGTTCTTTGCTTCCATTGCGCGAGCAACAGAAGTCATCAGGAAGAAGTTGCCCTTCAGGTTAATGCTGAACAGCTTGTCCCACTGCTCAGGAGCAACGTCAACAGCGTTCATACGAGGCAATGCAATGCCGGCGGAAGTTACGAGGATGTCGATCTGGCCGAAGTTTTCCTCTGCAACCTTGATTACGTTGTCGATGGACTCCTGGCTGGTTACGTCGCATGCAACGCCAACTGCCTTGGTGCCCTGAGCCTTCAGCTCTTCAGCAACCTCATGGCAACCTGCCTCAGGTACGCCAGCGATAACCATGTTAGCGCCAGCTGCAGCAATAGCCTCTGCTGCTGCCTTACCGATGCCGGAGTTGCCGCCAACTACGATGGCGCACTTTCCTGCAAGATGTTCCTTAGGCTGCTTTGCGAACCAATTCTCGGACATTTAAAACCCTCCTCTGTATTGCCAAGGGAACCGTACTCCTGTGAGTGTCCCTTGAATTACCTTTCGCTTTCGTTTCCGAAGCTGTTTGTATATTCGCCCAGAAGTGAAAGCGGGTCTAATTGCCGCGGAGTGCTTTCTAATAGCAAAGCCCAATGATATTCAGTTAGTTCTATCGGTTTTCTTTAACCTATAGAACGCGTTCTAATTTTCCCTATGGATTTGTTTGATTTTGGACAAAATCATAGATCGAAGATCGGCGATTCATTCACACCGAATCATTTCGTAAGTGCGCGAAATCTAACGTAACGGCAACAAGGCATTCTTTTGCTGTATCGATATCAAGCAACCCATTTACTGCTGCTTATTGATGGGCATTTGCAACATAACAAGACTCACTAAAAACTTAGTACGACTACCGCAACACAAGCAAACCACACCACAAAGATGCACAATGTTACGACGATAAGAAAGAAAGGCGCTTTAAGGAATAAACAGACGCGTCGAATTACCGCATCACAATAGAGGCCCAATTTATACGACATCCCCAGCAAACGAGCCACTGGAACAAAAGCGCATTCAATTGAACCGCCTATCTAAGAGGAAGTCCTCGCATGAGTGATTTGCTAGCATAAGTGCCGGCCTGTACTCCGATGCAGCATCAAGCCAAGCTCCCTATATACAGAAACCCGTCCCAGGCTTACTGGGACGGGTTTCTACGTCTGCTTATATACAGGCAAAATCCTACAAGTCACTATCGTTGATGTAACACTCTTCCAATGGAACTACACCGGCGGGAAACTTAATGTGCTTTTGCGTGAACTTAATAAATTCCTCAACCAAATGCGAATGGAATGACTTCTTGTTGTAGCCAAGATAAATGATATGAAACGGCTCTTGCAGCTCCTCGATAGGAATAGTCACGAGATTCTCTAGAGAAAGGTCATCCAAAGTCTCAAGAATAATAGCAGCTATACTCCGATCAGAAGAGACAAGCGTAGCAGCACTGATCTCGTCATTAAACCCTTGCTTAACGTCAAGGCCATAGCGTTGGAAGAAACCCTCGAAGATAGTATGGGCATACGACTGGCTGCGATAAGAGGTAAGAGTAATCCCCTTCAAATCATTGAGGGAAACCATCTCTCTATCGGCAAGCTCGTTATAGGAATTAACTGCGAGTACAACGTTTTGCGAGAATTGCGGCACAAACTCAATATCGTCAAAACGATCCATCTTGCCGCAAAATACCACGTCAAATTTACCGTCAGCTAAGCCTTTAAGGCATTCAGACGTTGTTCCCTGATAGATGTCAAAGACAACGTCGTCCCCAAAAGCACCCTTAAATGAGCTGAGCAAACGAGGGAGATAGTTACGCTGAATGCTGATAACAGTTCCGATTCGAATCCTGCCGCTCAAACCAGAATTGTAGGCCTTCATAATTTCGACCGCTTTATCAATTTCATCCAAAGCGCAGCAGATATGCTTATTGAATTCTTCACCATATTCAGTGAGGCGAACGTTGCGCCCCACCCGCTCGAAAAAAGGAACGCCAATTTCCTTTTCAAGATTCTTAATAGAGTTAGAGAGCGAAGGCTGAGTAATATAGAGCGCCTCAGCAGCTTTGCCATAATGCTCGAATTTAGCAAGTGTTCTAAAGTAATACAACTGCGCCAGATTCATATAACCCCTCTTTGCTGATTGCAGATAGCAATCCAAGATATAAAAATCCGTTGATTCCTGAGCAACGAATTACCGTCTGGTTCTATATATTAGCAACTTCTAATAGTTATTGTGAATGTAAAGCGAGCCAAATTTGGTTTTGGCGATTTAAAAAAGGAAATAATACCAGTTCAGATAAGAATTGAATTCGTAGTCCTATAGGAAAACCCGATTAATGATTCAGTTGCCCTATGAATTTCAAAAACATTGCTGGAGCAAATGATTAGAATTGATCCCCTGTTACAGATAGCCGCATTAATGACGAAAGCCTGCACGTCGCACGCGTTAGCCCGATGCAGAAAAGCCGCGCCCGCGCCGCACGCCCGAGGGGAGCGGCCCCGGCAGGGGGGGGCATGAGCCCAAAAAAACGAAAAGGGCCCTCAAGGCCCTTGAGAGAGGAAACGCCCTGCATGAGCGGAACGGCCTATCCTCCCACGGACTGCACCGCAGTACTTTCGGCGATGGGGAGCTTAACTGCCGGGTTCGGCATGGGACCGGGTGATCCTCCCCTCCATGGTTCCGCTCATGCAGGGCGTTCGCCCGCACGAGATGCATATCCCGTTTTCAATCCAGGGGCCACCCTGGGGGTTGCATGGCGCTCAGCGAACCTTGTTCTCACTCATATCAGATCGAGAAGATGAATCGAGATGAAGAGCTCGGCCGATTAGTACCGCTCGCCTGAGCCCCTCGCGGGGCTTGCAGCTGCGGCCTATCGAACTTGTGGTCTACAAGTGGCCTTACCGAAGAGAGAACTCATCTCGAGGCCGGCTTCCCGCTTAGATGCTTTCAGCGGTTATCCGTTCCGCACGTAGCTAGGCAGCTGTGCCGTTGGTCGACAACTGCGGCACCAGAGGTGCGTCCATCCCGGTCCTCTCGTACTAGGGACAGATCCTCTCAATTCTCTTGCGCCCACGGAGGATAGGGACCGAACTGTCTCACGACGTTCTGAACCCAGCTCG
>OGRM01000216.1_pt1 | contig 54514 bp, 50 predicted proteins | sample 1553491 | NCBI WGS metagenome assembly OGRM01 (sample SAMEA2580110, study PRJEB22360) | human gut metagenome | biome: human gut; feature: human-associated habitat; material: faeces | place: Denmark | collected 2008/2010
ACCCTACAATTTTTGAAGCCAACTTTTAGTCGACCCTATCTAATTGTGGATTACCGGTCTTAATTAGCTAAAGTTCTTAGTGAAATACTACTTTTTGAATTCAACAGCTGGTAAGTTGTAGAAAGTCTTGTCTCCAAGGTATTCAGCAACGTTAACAGTTCCACGTTGGTTCAATTCGTCTTCAATACGCATTAAACGGTTGTATTTAGCAATACGGTCTGTACGGCTTAATGAACCAGTCTTGATTTGTCCTGCGTTCAATCCAACAGCGATGTCAGCGATTGTAGTGTCTTCAGTTTCTCCTGAACGGTGAGATACGATGCAAGTGTATCCGTGTTTCTTAGCCATTTCGATAGCGTCGAATGTTTCAGTTAAAGTACCGATTTGGTTAACTTTGATTAAGATCGCATTAGCGATTCCTTTTTCGATTCCTTCGTAAAGGATTGAAGGGTTAGTTACGAATAAGTCATCACCAACTAATTGTACTTTGTCTCCTAGACGGTCAGTTAATTTTTTCCATCCGTCCCAGTCGCTTTCTCCTAATCCATCTTCGATAGAGATGATTGGGTATTTAGCGATCCATTCTTCGTACATGTCGATCATTTCATCGCTAGTCTTAGTTCCTTGACCAGATTTTTTCAATTCATATAATCCAGTTTCAGTGTTGTGGAATTCAGAAGCAGCAACGTCCATTGCGATCTTCATATCTTTTCCTGGAACATATCCAGCAGCTTCCATAGCTTCAACTAATAATTCAAGAGGTTCTTCGTTTCCATCTTTACAGCTTGGAGCGAATCCACCTTCGTCACCAACGTTAGTGTTGTATCCTTTTTTCTTTAATACAGATTTTAAAGCGTGGAAAGTTTCAGCAGCCATACGAACAGCTTCTTTTTCACTCTTAGCACCAACTGGCATAATCATGAATTCTTGGAAATCTACTGTAGAGTCAGCGTGTGATCCACCGTTGATAACGTTGCACATAGGAACTGGCAATGTTTTTCCGTTGAATCCACCGAAGTATTTGTATAAAGGTTCTCCGTAGAAATCAGCAGCTGCTAAAGCACAAGCCATAGAAACACCTAAAGTAGCGTTAGCACCTAAATTTTTCTTGAATGGGTCTCCATCCAATTCTAACATTGTTTTGTCAATTAATACCTGGTCACGGCAATCCATACCGATAATTTTTGGAGCAATTTTAGTGTTTACGTTTTCAACAGCTTTAGTTGTTCCTTTTCCCAAGTAACGAGCTTTATCTCCATCACGTAATTCTAAAGCTTCACGAACACCAGTACTTGCACCACTTGGTACCATAGCACGTCCGTAAGCACCAGATTCTGTAGTTACTTCAACTTCAACAGTTGGATTTCCACGTGAATCTAGAACTTCACGAGCATATACATCAACAATAATAGGCATAATTAAAATATCCTCCTCTAAGCCTTAAGCTAATAAAATAATAGCACGCAAGCCATCTAAAATCAACGATTATAGGCTCTGAAAGCGGTTTTAACTTCCTCTTGGTTCTCATCAGTAAACACAAAGCGGAAATGTTTTATTCCATACGATTCATAATCTTTTCGATTTTCAATTTCATTCATAATATTCACATCATATAATCGCATGTGACAATCTTTATCTCCAAATAAAAAGACACGCTTTCCATCTAAGCCTTCAAGCTCATAACGATGATGATGGCACAAACCGCAATTCATTCTCTCACCATCTTTTAAAGCCGCATTTACAGGACAATGTTTCATCGTCATCAAGCGTCGTTTCTGATACAAAGTCTTATAGACTGGAGCATCAAAATGATAACGATTCGAAAAGCCCTTCATTATTTCTTCAACCTGATACTTGTCACACTCATCACTGATTACACAACTTTCATATCCCATTTCTAAGATAGCAGCCACACTATATGAATTGGAAACATTTAATGAATCTACAATTTTTCCTTTACCTAGATGCGCATTCACAAATCCATCAACACTCGTTATATTTGATTTTTCTAAGATTTGATTACTGTTAAACATTTCACTCACATAACAAGAAGAATCATCAACCTTTTGATTCATTGAATTAATTTCAAACAAATCAAATGAGGTTTTACTCTCTTGTGGAATATAACTATATTCTTTTTCAACAAGCGGCTCCTGTTTTAAACAAGCCTCTTTCATTTTCTCAAGAGCATCCCTACGAAGTTGGTTCATAACTGAAATTGGAAAATAAATGTCTTTACCCAAATGATATTCAATATGATCAAAACTTGCCCAACTATCTTTTGTCTTAGAAAACTGTTTGTTTAACGTTTCTTCATCCGTTGCACGCTTTAAAGCCTGTACACTATCAATTTCAGTAGAAACACAAACGCTTGTCGAATCCTTATACACTTCCATTACCATCGGCTTTCCAACTGCACTACAAGTTACTATCGCATTAACCTTGCTTTGACGATTGGATGTACGAATTCTTTCATCAATTATTTTATTCAATTCAGAATCCATTGTTTTACGAACAATACTACCTACATGAACCCCTACTGGTCCTTCGATTAGAACTGTATTATTTTTAGGCATGAAAGAAATCAACTTTTGTTTCTTATCATACATAAAATTCACATGACAACCCAAGTTCTCTTTTTCAAAACGAATTCCATCATTTTGATGCAGATCTTGACTTAATTGAATACAAATCTTATTTTTATTTACTTTAACAACTCTACCAATTTCAATTCCCTGATGATTACAAGTTTTACTATTCATTAATTCTTTGCCACTAGCCCTATACATATGACCTACAGTATATTCTCGATTGAATGTAACACGTAAGTTTTGTTTGTCCTCAACATTTCGTTCCATATTCTCTAATACCTTTTTGACTTGTGAAACACTCTCATAAACATATGGAGCGCTCTTCATTCGCCCTTCAATTTTTAACGAACAAACCCCCATATCCGCTAATGTATTCACTTCATCAATCAAAGATAGATCTTTTGGACTTAATACATATTCTCCATGCGTATCCACTTTATTTCCATCTTCATAAAGGGTGTATTTCATTCGACATGGTTGCGCACACATTCCACGATTTCCACTTCGCCCATAATGTACACTTGAAAAATAACATTGTCCCGAATAACAAATGCATAAAGCTCCATGCACAAAAACTTCCACTTCAATACCTGTATCTACACATGCTTGAATTTCTTCTTTTGTACATTCTCTAGCTAAAACAACACGTTGAACACCTAATTTTTTTAGTTGTTCAATTTGATAAGGATTAGAAACTGAAAGCTGTGTAGAAGCATGTAGCACCAAATTGGGTAGTCTATGATGCAAAAGATGGATAAAACCTAAATCTTGAATGATCAACGCATCTACACCAAAAGAATGAACCTTTTTTGCCATATTGTAGGCATCCTCTATTTCATCCTCATATAATATTGTATTCATCGTAATATATACTTTTACACCACACAAATGACATCTTTCAATAACTTCTTTTGTAGTTTCTAAGTCAAAATTATTTGCGAATGCTCTAGCTCCAAAACTTGGCAAGCCAAAATAAACAGCATCACATCCTGCTGCTAATGCTGCATTTAATGCTTCCATACTTCCTACGGGCGCTAATATTTCTGGTCTCATTTTCCTTGCTCCTTTCAAAATAAAAGCTACAGATACAATCTATAGCTAGTCTTTATTATTTTGATAATACTTTTTAATTGCCTCAAAAGTTTCTTGCGAAATCACATGTTCAATACGACAAGCATCTTCTGTCGCAATATTTTTAGGTACCCCAATATTTTGTAGCATATCTGAAAAGAAAGTATGACGCGCATATGTTTCTTCTGCGATTCTCTTTCCTTCTTCACTTAAAGTTAAAAATTTACTAACATCTAAAACAATTAATCCTTGCTCAGACAATAATTTTACGGCATGTGAGACGCTAGGCTTAGAAAAACCCAAATAACTTGCGACATCAACACTACGAACATGATCTAAACATTTTGATAAAACTAATATGGCTTCTAAATAATCTTCCATCGATTCGCCTAACTGCATATTCATTACTCCTCTAATTCTTTTCTTTAATTTTAAGCTAGTCCTCTTTTAAAGTCAATTGTCATGACATATAATAGTTATATGAACGATACAAAACTAACAATCGCAAATGCGCTATTAAACTTATTAAAAACACAACCCTTAAACAAGATTACAGTCACTCAAATCACAAAGGAATCAAATTTAACACGACAGACTTTTTACCGTAATTTTGAAGATAAAGAAGATCTAGTAAACTGGTATTTTGAAAAGCTATGTCTAGACTCTTTTAAAGAAATGGCTGATCAAACCACTTTAAAAGAAGCTTTAATTAAGAAATTCACTTTTATTCAAAGCCAAAACACATTCTTTAAAGAAGCCTTTAAAGAAGATGACTACAATTCTTTGACAAACTATGATTATCGCTGTATCTATGATTTCTACAAAAAGAAAATCAAAACAAAGACGACAATTGATCCACAACTAGACTTTCTACTTCAAATGTATTGTCATGGATCTATTGAAATGACTAAGTCCTGGGTCGAAAAAAATATGTATCTAGATATAGAAACGCTAGTCAATATGTTGATTGAATCCATGCCCGAAAGATTGAAACAATATATCAATCTTTAACTACAATACCTAAAAGTTTCACAAATTCAAGCGCTTGGGATGAATTCACGACAACACCTGTTAATTTATCACTCGACACCGCAATGTTTTCAATTTCACAGCTTGAGAAATCAAGCTCTTTTAATTTTGTGTTAAACCATTCCGTTGAATTTAATATACATTTATCAAATGAAGTCTTTTTAAAATCACATTGAACAAATCCTGAACCCGTTAAATCATTGATGTCAAATGCACACTCTTTAAATGTACTGCCACCAAAGTCACAATAATGTCCTTTGCATAATTGAAATAATGTATCTTGCACTAAGCTTTGTGAAAGTTCCATTCCACTGATTCGACAAGAAATGAAATGAACACGGCTTAAACTACATTGATTCAAGTGTACATTTTCAAATTCACAATGATCAAAAATAATATCCATATATTCAATAAAGCTAAAGCTACAATCTTTAAATTGACACTTGCTAAATTTACACCCATCCATCGTGATATTATCTAAGTTTTCTTCAATACAAACATTCTCAAATATATAATCACTCACATACGATTCATATGTCCATTCATCCATTGGTTCAAGACTCGTATTGATTTTTAGCTTTTTCATAGATTCTTAATTTTCAATAATACTTCTTGATTAAACAAGATATCTTTTAATAATTGTAAATCTTCATAACTCACAAAATCATACTCTGCACGATTTAAAATAATATAGATTTGTTGAAGAGCATTTTTAAGTTCCATCCATCCTTCTGGTGTACCAAACTCTTCATCAAACAACTTATGAATATTATCCTGGTTCATTAAAGGATATAAATAGGAATAGATGGTTGTCGTTGAAGGATTATTAAATCCATCAAAGAAATTCTTAAAGATAGGATAGATATATTTTCGCAACATATTCAAAGTAGCTTTCGCATAAAATAAGGCACTCGCACTAAAATCAACATCCTTTACATCTTCATAATAGACTTCCAAATCACTTCCTGCTTCGATTTGATCTAAGACACTTCCCGGAAAATCTGCATAATCTTCTTCATTTATATTTAAAGCTTCATAAAAGTCAGTTTCTTCTTCAGGCTCTTCGTTTTGTTTCATATTATTCATCATATTTTGAGCCATGTCATTTAACTTATTCTTTTCTTCATCGCTCATATTGTCCATCATTCTTGAAATGGCTGAAAAATCAATATCACTAAATTTCATGTTTATTACCTCATTTCTAACATGTATTATACACAAAACATAAGTGGATTAACATAAACAAATATATTAGAATATATACATGAAATTATTAAATATACAAAAAGAAATCCCCGATATTCTTTTGGATATTCGCTATTGCACAACTTACAATTTCATTGGTGAAATCATTGATGGCTATATAGATCCGGTAGCGTTAGGAACAAAAGAATTGGTGAAGCAATTAAAAGTAATCAATTCAAAGGCAAGACAAATGGGATATCGATTAAAGATATGGGATGCCTATCGACCTCAAAGTGCCCTTGATCATTTCATGACTTGGAAAGATACTGAGGATGATAAAATGAAATCCATTTTTTATCCAAAATATTCCAAAAAATATCTTTTTGAGAATGACTTTATCATTGAAAAATCAGCGCACACCAGAGGTAGCACTGTCGATTTAACTTTAGTTGATGAAAAAACAGGAAAAGAATTAGATATGGGATCTTACTTTGATTACTTTGGCGATATTTCTAGTCCTTTACATAAGGATGGATTAACAACAATACAGATTCAAAATCGAATGACATTAAGACATTTAATGTTAGACAATGGATTTATCCCTTTAGAATCCGAGTGGTGGCACTATACTTTAAAGGATGAACCCTATCCAGATACTTATTTTAATGTGGAGGTAAAATCTGATGGAAACTAAATTATGGTCTGCTTTAATTGGTCTTTCTAAAACCGTGGATTCAAATCCAAAAACAGAAAACACAGACACAATTATTTTAGATTGTCTTCAACATCTAAGAAATCATACGGTTACACAAGATCTAATTGATACAGTACACAAAGAAAAAGACAAGATATCGCCAAGCTGCAAAACGTGCACACATCCTTGTGGCAATACAAGTGATTATGACATGTCTTTGATTAATGACAAGAAAAAGGAATTGATGAATCAAATCCTGAATTTAAGTGATATGAACTTCATCTATCGCGGTCTATGTTATTTAGGCTTTGACATTGATGATTCTTATATTGATGAATTGATAGAAGAGGTCAAGAAATAATGAAAAAAAGAAAAATTCGCTATGACCGTATTTTATTGCCTATCTTAATACTGTGTGTAATTATCTTTGGAATATCTTCATGTCATAAAACAGAAGAAACAAAAGTTCAATCAAAACCCATTCATACGACAACTACTTTTTTAAAGAACGCGTTAAAACCCGTTGGTCAAACCCTGTATATTTATGGTGGAGGCTGGAACGAAGCACAAACAGGTTCCGGAACTGAAGCGTTAACTTTGGGCTTATCTAAGGAATGGAAATCCTTCTATGATACACAAGATAGTTCATACAATTATGAAAACTATATGTATGAAATCCATAAAGGACTCGATTGTTCAGGCTATGTCGGTTGGTCTATCTACAATACATTAGAAACCAAATCCAATCATGGCAATGGCTATGTATTAAAGGCTGAAGAAATGACTAAAACATTTGCGAACATGAAGTTAGGAAGCTATAAAGATTCCATTCAAAACGCAAAACCAGGTGATATTGTCTCTATGGCGAATGCTCATGTTTATATTGTACTTGCCGTATGTGAGGATGGCAGTTTATTGATTGCTCACTCTAGTCCTCCAGGTGTTAAAATTTCAGGTACATATGACCAAAATGGAAATTCAAATTCACAAGCTGTCGGATATGCACAAAAAAATTATGAAAACGTATTATCCAGACTGGTACAGTCATTATCCAAATTGCACTGTCGATTCTAGTTTTACTGAACCAAGTAATGTATCTTTATTTCACTGGAATTCAAAAACATTAAAAGATACAGATCAATTGCACTCTATGAGTATTGATCAAATCATTCAAACTTTATTTAAATAGGAGGTCAACATGGAAAAAGATTGGAAATTATTTAGAAAGAAACTAGGTAGCTGGCAAGAAGCCTATATGGATAAGCTTGTTGAGGAATACAAATCCATTTTAAATTCAGATGCATTATCTTCCGATAAATACTGGTCTCTACGAAAGAAAATTTATGAGGATTATAAAAGTCCTGGTGTTTTGGCAAGAGATGTATCTCGTTCAAATATGTTTATCATTTTGTTAGGATTATTGCGCGATGAAGCAATCACCATGGATGATCTAGATGAGTTTAGTGATGAGCTAAAGGAAGATATTGCCCAATTTATGAAGTAAAAAGCCGAAAAATCGGCTTTTTTCATTTAGTCTTCTTTTTTACCAGCTAACTCTTTTAATGCTTTTAAAGAATCCACTTTCTTTGAATATAAAGTCAATGGAGCAGAACTTGTATCACCAATCGCTGTTAAATCATATCCTTGTGCTTCACATTCATTTTTCAAATATGCTTTGTGTTGGAACGAGTTCAAATCAATTTCGCCATTATTTAAAGCCTCATTTGGTAAGTTATATGCATCAAATACAACTACATCTAAATAGATTCCAGAATTTTCATCGTCTAATACTTTTTGTACCGCTCTAAATGTATCGGCAGAACCACAAGTACCAATCTTAATAACTTTCTTCCCATCTGAATTTGATTGATATCCTTCAATATCGTTCACAAAATTTTTATCGACTGTATAATCTTTATCATAATCAAATGCAGGAACACTCGCTCCTTTATTCTTTTCTAGAATATATTCAGCCACTAACTGACTTTGGTATGCCTTTACTACCTTTTGATAATCCTCATTATCTTTATCGGCAGTACGTGCAACGATCACATTAATAAATGGATTGTCACTTCCTACTTCTTGTACTTCTGTAATCAAGCCATCCTTTTTAGGTTTTAATCCAGCTGGAATCGCATATGTACCATTGATTGTAGCTGCTCCAAAATCATCCAAAGTCGAAACCAATGTATTGGCTTGCGTAGGAACAATTTCAATATTGTATTTATACTTCGTAACATCCTTCAATTCTGGAGTCCAACCAGCCTTGTCATCCACGTCAATCAAGCCAGCTTTTTCTAGAAGCAATAACCCTCTTCCACCATTTGTGGCATCGCTTGGAATACCAATTTTTACAGGTTCACTTGATGACTTTGATGAACATCCTGTAAGTAATGTTGTAGCTACTAAGCCTGCTGTTAAAAATGTTTTAAATAATTTATTTGTCTTCATAATCCTTTTCCCTCTCTTTTATTTATGAAATAATTCTTTATTCGTTGTTGCTTTTGACAATGTATTTCCCAATAATTGAATCAACGAAACAATGATCAATAATAAGATCACACATAAATTCACAACATCTTGATAATGTAAGTTTTGTCCATAATTAATTGCGAACGAACCAATTCCACCAGCACCAACTGCACCTGCAGAAGTTGTTAATCCAATCAATGAAATAGCCGTAATAGTTGTTACACGAATCAAATCCGGTAACGCCTCATGCAGATAAACACGAAAGATAATTCCTAGTGTTGAGCTTCCCATGCTTCTAGCAGCCTCTATTTTTCCTGGATTTACATCCGCTAATGCCGTTTCGATTTGTCTTGTGTAGAATGGAACCGCTCCAAAGACTAATGGAACAACAGCCCCTTTGACTCCAATCGAAGTACCCGCAATACTTCGTGTTAACGGAATCAAGAAAATCAATAGGATGATAAATGGTACTGCTCTAAAAACATTCGTGATAACTTCTAGAATAAAATGAATAATCCGATTTGGCTTAATACCATCTGTCTTTGTTACAATCAATGAAATTCCAAAAGCACCTCCAATTAGTAATGTAATCAAGCCTGCGATGAAAAACATTTGATACGTTGCAGTCAATGCTGTTAAAAATATATCCCAGTAATTGGCAACATTTGGAAAAAAATCAACTAAAAATTTAGGCATGACGAATCACCTCCACTTTTACATTAGATTCATGTAGAAAATCTATGGCACGCTGTACATTTTCCTTAGTCCCTTCAATTGAAGCAATAATGCCACCCAAAGCATCCGCATTAACGACATCTACATTGGCTAACATGATATTTACATCCACATTATATTCACGAGATATTTTTGAAATGGTTGCACTACCAACACTATCTCTAGTGAATGTAAGTTTAACTAATTTACAATCCGTAGGAATAATTGTCTTATTCTCAATCAACTTTGTTATATTTGATAATGAAGATGAGGAATTAATAAATTTCTTCGTGATTTCTTCTTTTGGATTGGCGAAGATATCATATACATCTCCTTCTTCAACAACCTTACCATTCTCCATAACTGCCACACGATTTGCGATAGATTTAATCACACTCATTTCATGTGTGATCAAGATAATTGTTATTCCTAATCTTTTATTTAAATCCCTCAATAACTTTAGAATGGATTCTGTCGCATCTGGATCTAAGGCAGAAGTTGCTTCATCACTAAGTAACACCTTAGGATTGTTTGATAAGGCTCTTGCGATGGCTACACGCTGTTTTTGTCCACCCGATAATTGTGATGGATAGACATATTTTTTATCTGCCAAATCTACAAGATCTAATAATTCATCCACACGAGTTTCAATTTCTTTCTTTGATAACCCCGTATATTTTAATGGGTACGCCACATTATCAAATACAGTGCTTCGATCTAATAAATTAAAATGTTGAAAGATCATTCCTATGGATCGTCTTAACTCTCTTAATTTCTTTTGACTTATATCTAAACTTCCTTGATTTGCACTTACCTTTCCAAATCCTTCAATTTCAATACTTCCAGAATCTGGAATCTCTAAAAAGTTCAAGCATCGAACCAAAGTACTTTTACCAGCACCAGAATATCCAATCACCCCATAGATATGCCCACTTTCAATATGTAGTGAAACATCATCTACGGCATGTACGTCTACATTCTTTAAATGATAGGTTTTATCCAAATGTTCTATATTAATCATTTATAACACTCCAATCTAACAAAAAAAGCCGAGGACTTTCCCCGGCAATCGCACACTTAAATAAGCGACAAACGAATTGAAAACCGGGTCACATTTTTTAACATATACATTTGCATCATTGACATCATCATTGTTTTCATTTTCGTTTCCTCCTTGCATGTTTGTATTCTACAAGAAGGTTATGTTATTGTCTAATTGTTAAATTTTTTAAGCAGTTATAAAAATTATTTATTACTAAAATAATCCTTCATCGTTTGAATATATGTACTACCATTCTCACTCAACACTGTATTTTTCCTTGTGATATACCCAATTTCCATCATAGAATTGGGATTCTCTACATTCGCTTCATAAGGCACAACTACATAGTCATCCCCATTCAAATCACGACTAATAATTCCAGAACATAAAGTATATCCATTCAGTCCTCTCATTAAATTCAGCATCGTAGCACGATCATTCACTTGAATCTTTCTTGGAAATTCATTTTCAACCAATATCTCCTCTGCCGTATACATCGAAGGATTATCACCTTGATCAAAAGTCATATTTGGATATGGCAATAATTCTTCATATGTAATTGATTTTTTCTTGGCAAGAGGATGCCCCTTATACAAATACACAAAGGCATCGCAATCCGCTAATTTATGAAATTCTAAATTCCATTCATCAAATTGTTTCATCATAAAACGACGATTATAGTTGGATAAATATAAAATGCCTATTTCACTTAATGAATTACCTACATCCTCAATAACATGCATAGTCTTTGTTTCGCTAATCGCAAAATCATATTTAGAAGTCCCATACTTCTTCACTGTATCCACAAATGCTTTGGTCGCAAATGAATAGTGCTGGCACGAAACACGAAACTTATTTCTTCGTAAACTTACATCTTCATAGCGATTTTTTAACAATTCATATTGTTGGTACAACTGTCTTGCGTATGTTAAAAACTCTTGTCCTTGTTGCGTCACAGTGACTCCATGACTTGTACGATTAAAGATTTGAATATCTAGTTCTTTTTCAAGTGATTGAATGGCAGACGTTAAAGTAGGCTGAGACACAAAAAGCTTTTCAGCCGCCTTATTCATAGATTTCTCATCTGACACCGTTAATACATAAAGTAATTGTTGAAGCGTCATTTTCAGTCTCCTTTATTTATATTATTTTAATGAATATTTGTTGATTTTCAAGATTCCATAAAATAAAAGAGCTTGAAAAGCCCTTTAAACGTAAAATAATTAATTCTCTTTTTGATGTTCTACATGCCAAGCATGATCCTCTTTCACTTTCGCAAGTTCTTCTGGATTTTCAAACAATTCTAGCGCCGTAAAAGCCAATGCTTTTGCCCCTTTGACAATCGCATCCATTGCCTTTTGACTACATGAAGCATTGACCATGTCTTGACTATGTCCTGCAATCTGTACATCTGTAATACTAATATGAGGCTGAATCGTAGGTACAACCTGACTAATGTTACCCACATCACTACTTCCAGGCATGACCACATCTTCTACATGTTTTACAGTATTGCCAAGTTCTGTAATATATTTTTCATAGATTGCATCTAAAGAAGGTGTTAAAACCATATTTTCTACAAGATTTTGATACAACTTCATACTCGATGTACAACCCGTCTGTAAAGCGGAGCCCTTCACAATATTCTCTACTTTTTCATATAACTCATGCAACGTATCAATATCGGCAGCTCGAATATAATATTTGGCCTTTGTGTATTCTGGAATGACATTGGGAGCTGTTCCCCCATCAACAATCACACCATGAATACGAATGCGATCTGTTAGTTGTTGTCGTAAAACACCAATGGCTGCATATGTTAAGATCTGCGCATCCAATGCATTGATTCCATCTTGAGGACATCCTGCTGCGTGCGCCGGTTTTCCCCAAAATTCAATATCTACAGGTGCACATGCATAATTACGCGTACTTAATCCATCTTCTGGACCTGAACCTGGATGCACGCATAGGGCAAAATCCACATCTTTTAAATATCCCTTCTTCACAAAAGAACCTTTGGCACTTCCATTTTGTCCACCCTCTTCTCCAGGCGTACCATATACACGTACTTCTCCACCAATTTGATCCACGACACTTTTTAAAGCAGCACCCGCAAGAGAAGAAGTAGCACCAAACACATTATGTCCACATCCATGGCCTAAACCTGCAAGAGCATCATATTCTGCTAGAAAAACAACCGTAGGACCTGGTTTATTACTTTTGTAGGTTGCCGCAAAGCCTGTACGATGTCCTGCCGCTGGTAATTCAATCTCAAAGCCTTCTTTTTTTAATTGTTCACTCAAGGTTTGAGAAGCAAAATATTCAAAGTCACTAACTTCTGGCTTGGCATGAATAGCCAAAGAAATATCTTGATATACTTTTGCGTTTGTATCTATAAATTGAGAAATTTGATTCTTTAATTCTGACATAAAATAGTTCCTCCTAAAAGTTGAGTCTATTGTACAAAGAACAAGTGCTATATTCAAATTCTATTTATTTATATCTAGTTATAAATTATTTTTATATTTCAAGCAAAAAGAAAAACGGCATAGCCGCTTATTCTTTCGTTAGATCCTCACCAAAATACTTGATAGAAATCTTAGATAAAGTTCCATCTTCTTTTAGTTCTTTTAAAGCCTTATTTACAGCTTTCTTTAAAGAGGCATTATCATCCCCTTTTACCATTGGGATGGCATAGGGTGTAGATTCTTTAGATTGATCAACAATTTTAAATGAACTATCCTTTGTCGTCTGAAGATAATCATTGATAGAAGTAGCTGCATTGATTGTCGCATCCACACCACCACTCTTTACAAGATCCATACATTTCGTTAAATCATCTACGCCTTTTACAGTAGCCCCATAGTCTTCACCCAATTCCATATAAGTAGATCCAATCGAATTGGCAGTTGTCTTTCCTTTTAAATCATCAAACGAAGTAATTGTCGTATTATCATTACGAACAACTAAGACTGTGTGATCATACGCATAAGGTGTAGAAAAATCAAATTTCTTTTCTCTTTCCTTTGTGATATCGACACCATTAATAACTAAATCATACGTACCCGTTGATAATCCAGTTAATAATCCATCCCATTTACCTTCCACAATATTGGCTTTTACACCTAATTTCTTGGCAATATTCTTAGCGACTTCCACATCAACACCCATCAATTTATCATCCTTATCATGATAAGAGAATGGTTGCCAATCGCCTTCTAAACCAATTGTGATTTCACCTTTATCTTGAATCGTAGCTAAATGATCCTTACTAGATCCACATCCTGCTAAAGTAAATGTCATAGCTGCACTTAATAAACCTGCTAACAATTTTTTCATCTTACATTTCCTCTTTCCTTAAAAAATCTTTTGTTCGTTCTTGTTTCGGATTTTCAAAGAAATTCTTTGAACTGCCCTCTTCAACAATTTTCCCTTTTTCCATTAAAATCACATGACTAGAAACATTCTTCGCGAAAGCCATCTCATGCGTGACCACAACCATAGTCATTCCTTCATTAGCCAGTGTTTTCATAACACTTAAAACTTCTTGAATCAACTCTGGATCAAGAGCTGAAGTCGGTTCATCAAAATAAATAATGTCTGGATTTGTTGCCAAAGCTCTTGCGATTGCAACACGCTGTTGTTGTCCACCCGATAATTGTGAAGGATAATGAGTCGCACGATCTTTCATTCCTACTTTTTCAAGCATCTGCATACCAATCGCATTGGCCTCTTCTTTAGAAACATTTCGCGCTACAGTAAGACCTAATGTTACATTTTGTAGGGCTGTCTTATTCGCAAATAAATTGTAATTTTGAAATACAAACCCCGTATACTTTCTAAGCTGGGCAACATCCTTCTTTGATGTATTTGATAAATCGTAAGATTTTCCATTAAAAATCATAGTCCCTGCATCAGCTGTCTCTAAATAATTAATACAACGAAGTAAAGTTGTCTTACCTGATCCTGAAGGACCTAATATCGCAATGACATCGCCTTTATTGACTGTAAGATCCATTCCATTCAAAACATTTAAATTTCCAAATGATTTATGAATATCTTTAATTTCTAATAAAGCCATACTCTATCTCCCTGCCTGATAATAATTCAGCTTCTTTTCACCCCAAGCTTGCAGCCAAGTTAAAACTGTACAGAAAATCAAATAAACTAAAGCCACTTCTATGTATAACTGCATAAACTGATAAGTTCTTCCGGCAATTCTTTCTGTCTGCATAAACATTTCTGTAACCGTAATATTCGCAGCTAAAGACGTATCTTTTACAAGTGAAATCAAGTTATTAAACAATGATGGAAATGCACTTCGAAAAGCTTGCGGTAAAATAATATGTGTCATAATCTGCATATAGCTCATTCCTACACATAGTCCGGCTTCCATTTGTCCTTGTGGTACACTTTCAATCGATCCGCGAATGGTTTCTGCACAATAAGCGCCTGTATTTAATGAAAATACAATAATCGCTGCCGTAATAGCCGATATTCTCACGCCAATCGATTGCATCCCAAAATACATAATAAATAATTGTACAAGCATAGGTGTTCCTCTAAATATCCAAATATAGAATTGAACAACATACTTCATAACCGGAACTTTCGCATATTGTATCAAGGCACAAAAAATGGCCAACACCATAGCTAGAACAAAAGAAATGACTGCCAAAGGTAATGTCATTACAATTCCCGAAATAAATATCTTTGGGAATGATTCTAAAAACAATTCCATTCTTTCCCTCCCTAAAATCTTTATACTATTCTACACCCTAAAGTAAACTTTAGGTCAACTAAATCAATCCAAACGATTTTAATATCGTTAACCAGAACGTAATACTAAAAGCACTAAGCAGTGTTGTCAGCATCACAACACTTGATGTTAATACACCTTTATGACCCATACTTTTAGCCATCACAAAGCCAGATACCGTTGTACTTGATCCGCACATAATCAAAATGGCAACTAAGGCTTGATTTCTGAATCCTAATAAAGCTGCAATTGGTAAGAAGATCGTACAAAAACCAATTAATTTCATAAATGTACAGAATAAAGATGGTTTCAATTCTCCTTTCGCCTGATCAAAATCAAAAGTGGCTCCCATCGCCATTAAACCTAGTGGTGTTGCCGTACTTGCGATCATAGAAATTGTTTTATTGATGACTTGTGGCAGTTTAAATGGCAACAAACTCACAAGTACACCTATCACAATGCCTAGAATTAGTGGATTCTTTAACATTCCAATGAATGTTTTCTTATAATCAACCTTCGATTGTTCAGCCTTAAAGAAAGATAGAATCACAACGGATACTACGTTATAAACAAATACAACACTCATCAACATCAATGGCGCAACACCTACATCTGGATAAATATTTGATGTTAATGCAAGTCCTAATAAGGCAGCACTACTTCTGTAACAAGCTTGAATAAATTCACCTTGAATCGCTTTATCTTTTAAACGTAATGAAAATAATATCGATAATAGAATACTAATTAGAGTAGATACAACACAAAATACGACAAACTTTGTATCCCAAAGATCTTTAAAATTAGATTTAGACACATCGACAAACAACAATAGTGGTAATGATACTTTAAAGACAAATGAATTCAATTTTGATGCCAATGTATCATCTAGAATATTCATTTTATTTAAGAAATAACCGACAACCATCAATAGAAAGATGGGAATCGTTGCATTTAGGCTAAATAATAAATTTTCCACAGAAATCCCTCCAAAACTATCTTAAAATTTTAGCACAAATATTGAATAATATGCACTAAAACACTTATATGTGACATTATTATCAATTTGTAACTTGTATGTAAGCGCTTGTACTCGTACAATGGAATTAACAAGTATATGAGGAGGAAATAATACTTATGGCAAATCGTTTTATTTTAAATGAAACAAGTTATCATGGTGCTGGAGCCATCAAAGAAGTGGTTACAGAAGTTAAAGCACGTGGATTAAAGAAAGGTTTAGTTGTTACAGACAAAGACTTGATCAAATTTGGTGTAGCTACTAAAGTCACGGACTTATTAGATGAAGCTGGACTTCCTTACGAAATCTATGATGAGGTTAAGGCAAACCCAACTGTTGAACAAGTTAAAAATGGTGTAAAAGCAGCTAAAGATGCTGGTGCAGACTATTTAATCGCTATTGGTGGTGGAAGCCCACAAGATACTTGTAAAGGTATTGGAATCATCTTGGCAAACCCAGAATTTGAAGATGTTGTTAGCTTAGAAGGTGTTGCTCCAACTAAAAACAAATCTGTCCCAGTTATCGCAATTGCGACTACAGCAGGTACTGCAGCAGAAACTACAATCAATTATGTAATTACAGATACTGAAAAGAAAAGAAAATTCGTTTGTGTAGATGCTCACGATATTCCAGTTGTTGCGATTATCGATCCAGAAATGATGTCAAGTATGCCAAAAGGCTTAACAGCAAGTACTGGTCTTGACGCATTAACTCACGCTATTGAAGGATACACAACTTTAGCTGCTTGGGAACTTGCTGATACATTAAACTTAAAAGCTATCGAAATCATTTCAAGAAGCTTACGTGCAGCTTGTGCTAACGATCCAAAAGGACGTGAAGACATGGCTTTAGGACAATATATGACAGGTATGGCATTCTCTAACGTTGGTTTAGGTGTTGACCACGGTATGGCTCACCCATTAAGCGCATTCTACGGAATCCCTCACGGTGTTGCTTGTGCTACATTACTTCCATACGTTATGGAATTCAACAAAGATTACACTGGTGAAAAATTTAGAGAAATCGCTCGTGTAATGGGAGTTGAAGGTGTTGATGAAATGTCTCAAGAAGAATATCGTCAAGCTGCTATTGATGCCGTTATTCAATTAAGTAAAGATTGCGGAATTGCTCAAAGCTTAAAAGAAATCGGTGTTAAAGAAGAAGACTTACCTACATTAACAGATTCAGCTATGGCTGACGTTTGTACAGGTGGTAACCCACGTCCATGTACAAAAGAATTGATCTTCGATTTATACAAATACGCATTTAACGGAAGAGACTAACAATACAATTCTAAGAAGGCATCTTGCCTTCTTTTTATTTTGCAGGAAAAAAAAGCGAGCTAAAATGAGCTCGCTTAACGATTTACATGAACATATCCAATAAATGGTTGGTTACATTCAACACTATAGATTGTTGTCTGATTTCCATACCATCCACCATGAACAGCCTGACCATTACCAATATATAATGCTACATGTCCTTGATAGACACAAATATCTCCTGGAACCGGATTGTTTGCCAAAGGTCCTAAGCTTAAATAAGCTGCTGGTGCACCATGGAAATTGATTCCTACAGCAGCAAGTGAATTTGTCACTAACATGGTACAATCTTGATAAACACCAATCTGAGCTAATGCAGCATCGGCAATTCTTTGATAGAAATCTTTTTCTACATTAACTGTAATATTTTTTTCACTTACATTTCCCGCTTTATCTTTCGCTTTAATGGATGTTGTAACAGTTCCTGTATTTGTTGTATCTACATTTTCAGTCAAAGTCACAGTTCCTTCTTCATTTAATGAAACATAGCGATTGATATCAAATGCTTCATTTTGTTCCACTGTGATTGTATCCTCACAAGTAATTACAGGCGCTGTTGTATCTTCTACCTTGATACTTACTTCAGCGCTGTGCTTTTCATTTGTATTTTTGTTTTTTCCTTCAATAGAAACTGTTTGTTTACCAACCGTATCAATATCTAAATCTTTTACTTTTACCTTGTAGTTTTTTGATTCATATACAGATACATTTTTTGATTTCTTTTTAAATTTTACATTTGCATATTTTTGATGTAATTCTTTTGTAAATACAGACTGCATTGAATCTGCATTTTGATATTCAATTTTATAAGCTGGTGTGTTTTCTTTTGCTGCAACACTTGTAACGCCTCCAAATGTAGATGTAGCAATCATCACACTCGCAAATACTTGCATTAATTTTTTCATTGTTATGGGCCTCCTCATTGCTCACACAATTAAAGAGGCTACACTATTTTCTCGTAAGTGTCAAAAGAATACCCGTATTTCCCACAATTTAACATATTAATTTGTTTAAATTTGCCATTATTAACAAGCTCGTCCCATTAATTTGCACTTTTTAGTGAAAAAAAAGAACTACAAAATTTGTAGTTCTAACCGATTAATATTCTAATTTTTTAACCTTTTCCCAAGTAAACTGAGGATCACCAAAGTGTCCATAGCATGATGTTTTGTGGTAAACTGGCTTTCTTAAATCCAATTCGGAAATGATGTTTCCTACTTCAAAATTGAAGTTTTTCTTAACAATTTCCAATAATTTTTCATCATCAAATTTACCTGTTCCAAAAGTATCTACACATAAAGATACAGGTTGTGCTTTACCAATTGCATACGCAACTTCAACTTCACAACGACGAGCTAAACCATTCGCAACAATGTTTTTAGCTACATAACGAGAGTAGTAAGCAGCACTACGGTCTACTTTCGTAGGGTCTTTACTAGAGAAACATCCTCCTCCAATACGTCCACGTCCACCATATGTATCACATACGATTTTACGTCCTGTCGTTCCTGAATCTCCCCATGATCCACCTACAACGAAGCTTCCAGATGGGTTGATGAAATATTTTGTGTTTTCATCTAAATATTTTTCATCAATGCAAGGTTTAATCACTTCATTCATGATCAATTCTTTAATTTCTTCTTGTGTAATATCTTTTGAATGTTGAGTTGAAACAACGATTGTATCAATACGTTTGATTTCATCATTTTCATATTCAACAGATACCTGTGTTTTTCCATCTGGTTTTAATAAATCTGGGTGTTGTCTTCTAACTTTTGACAATTGACGAGCTAAAAGGTGTGCATAATAGATAGTTAATGGCATATACTCATCATTTTCATCACATGCATAACCAAACATAATACCTTGGTCACCAGCACATACTTCATCACGGTTTACCGCATTGTGAATTTCAGGACTTTGTTGGTTCACAACAGTATGTACATGATATTCTTCTGTATATCCAATACGTTTGATTTCATTCAATGCGATTGTTTCATAATCCAATTCTGCCTTTGTATTACATTCACCATAAATTAATACAAAATCATCTTTAATTGTACATTCAACAGCCATATTTGAATATGGATCTTGAGCTAATGCAGCATCTACGATTGCGTCGGCAATTTGGTCACAAATTTTATCTGGATGACCTTCAGTAACACTTTCACTTGTAAAAATATAGTCTTTCATTTTGTCTCCTCTTCTCTTGCTTATCCATAAAAAAAAACATACTTTAAGAAGTATGTTACAAATCTTTATACTTCTTATCGCTGTTAGCAGGACCACCTTAACATATTGTCAGGTTGGCGTGAAGTCAACGAGCTAACTCTCTACTTCAACTCTGGATAATTTTTTTTACGCATAAAGATTAAAACATGAAACTACAAATAATGCAAGGAATTCATCACCATTATTATACATATCTTCATTTATGTACTTCAAAATACAAAAATGGCTAAATTATCTAGCCATTTCATTCTAATATCCTAATACTTCATCCACTAAGATTACATGAATACGATCGGGTTCCATACTGTTTCTTGTGATAACCAATTGGTCGCAAATGCAGCCTTGGGCTAAACAATTTGCACAACTACCTGTTAATTGACAAGGTCTGTTTCCACTAAAACGTTGATTATTAATGGGTGCAGCCACATTTCTTAATCTAGAAATTGCACTGTCTAAATCTTTTGTCACCTTATTCATACCTACGATCATTATGACATGTCTAGGCCCAAAACATAAACATGACACACGATTACAATGCCCATCCATATTGACTAAAATTCCATCTTCTGTCATCGCATTGGTACTCATTAAATAGTAGTCTGCATAAAAACAATCTCTTTCCAACTTGTACTTTTCTTCGGCATCTTTTGCCTGATCTCGATCAATAACTTTAAAATTTCTTTTATAAAGCTCTTCCTTGATACCAATCTTATTTAAAGTATCTGAGCCTCCCCAGCCGACACTTGAGCCTGGCTTCATAATTTCAAATGCCAAATCTACAGCTTCTTGTTTCGAATGCACATAATACCCATTCATATGTCTGTTTTTTAAACTTTGAATCACTTTTTTAGACAATAAATCATTTCGTTTTGTGATCATTTTTTACACCTCGATCCATTCTATTTTATTCACTACAATCGATGTTGGTCGATCCTTTTTTCCTTGAATCAGACAAATACGATCTTTTTGAATGTTTTCTTTTTGCTGTTCATACAAACGAGGCATGATAACCGCATCCATTTTACCAGCTTCATCCTCGACACTCATAAAGCACATCCAATCACCTTTCTTTGTCTTATGCGTTCTAAAAGATGCAACACGCACTAAAATACTCATATATCCATCTCTATTTACCGCATTCAATAATGGAATGCAATTTGGATAGTTATGCATGCGTAAAGACTGCACAGGATGTTCACTCACATAGAAACCGTACACATATTGCTCTTTTTGGGCTTTTTGTATTGGATTCTCTTTGATTCTTTGAATGCCTGGACGAGAGACAATACTAAAATCGAAACGTAAATTGTTCGGATCTTCAATTCGCACAATATTTACATAATCAATCAACTTTCTTAAATTCTCATTAAGTGTTGCACGATTATATCCAAAACAATCCAACGCACCTCCATCAATTAATATACGTATCGTAGATTCATTGATTTTATACATACTTGCCTTAGCCAAAAAGTCAAATAAATCAGTATAAGGAACATGCTCAATAATCGTTGGATAAATTGTTTTCCCTACACCTTTTAAAACTTGTAGCGGCATACGAATTGAATTCTGTTCAATCGTATAATACGCCTTAGAATGATTAATATCACACCCATTCACAACGATATTTCTTCGTTTACATTCATAAATATATTGCGATGTTTTTATACCTGAACCAATGACACTATTTAAAAGGCTCTGATAGAAATATAAAGGATAGTTTGCCTTTAAATAAGCCATTTGATAAGCTACTAAGCTGTAGGCATAACTGTGTGATTTATTAAATCCATAACCCGCAAATTGTTCCATAATGGAAAATATCTCATTGGAAACAGAATCTTTGATACGATTCTTTCGAGCTCCTAAAATGAATTGCTCTTTTAAATTCTGCATGACATCCAATTTCTTTTTCGACATAGCCTTTCTTAGTGTATCTGCTTGTGCCAAGCTAAATCCGCCAATCACTTGGGCTGTCTGCATAACCTGTTCCTGATAAATCATGATACCATAGGTTTCTTTTAAGATAGGCTCTAATAAAGGATGTGGATATACAACTTTTGAAGGATCCTTTTTTCTTTCAATATATGTATCAATATGTTGCATCGCTCCAGGACGATATAAAGCAAGTACAACACTAATATCTTCGAATTTGTTGGGTTGTATCTTTTGTAGTAAAGACGTAATTCCACTAGATTCCAATTGAAATACACCTAATGTGTTTCCAAACGATAATAATTGATATGTTTTCGCATCCTTTAAATTGATTTTCATCATATCCAAAGAAATATGTTTTTGTTCTTTTAGATTTGTGACAATTTCATGAATCGTCGTTAAATTACGAATGCCCAAAAAATCCATTTTGATCAAGCCCAAATCTTCTAGATATTCCGCTGTAAATTGTGTAGCCTGAATATCTCCATCGACACTGACAAGTGGACAGACATTCACAATAGGCTGATCTGAAAGAACAATTCCTGCCGCATGTAAAGAGGTGTGTCGTGGTAATCCTTCAACGTTTACACACATCTTAAATAATTCAGTTAATTTTTGATCTGAGTGAATCCTTTTTCGAAATAAAACATTCTCATTATAGGCCTGCATCAACGTAATTTTAGGTGTGTTCTTTAACATCTTAGAAAGTTCATCCACAATTCTTGCCGGTATATTCATAACACGCCCTACATCACGAATGGCTTGTCTTGCTTGCAAAGTATTAAAAGTCACAATATGACTGACATGATCATAACCATATAATTCACGAACATATTGAATCACTTCATCTCTTCTATCATCTGGAAAATCCGTATCGATATCCGGCATGGAAACACGTGATGGATTTAGAAATCTTTCAAACAATAAATTATTCTGAATTGGATCAATATGTGTAATACCTAAACAATAAGCTACTAAAGAACCGGCTGCACTACCACGCCCTGGACCTACAAATATGTCTTGACTTCTGGCATATCGAATAAAATCCCATACAATCAAAAAATAATCGGTAAATCCCATAGTGACTATGACATTTAATTCATATTCTAAACGTTTGATATAGGTAAGATTTAAATTCCCATTTAAGCGTTTTTCTAACCCCTTTTTACAAAGTTTGATCAAATAGTCTCTAGAATCAATTTGAAGTTTATTTTTAAATACAGGAAGCTTGGACTTTTGAAAAGCCATTTGAATATTGCACATTCTTGCGATTTCTTCTGTAGCAATCAATTCACTTTCATCATACAACGCTTCCATTTCCTGTGGACTTCTTAAATATCTTTGAAATTGTACGTCCAAACCTTGATTTTCAATATTCGTTTGTTTGGCAATAGCCCTTAATACTTGTAAAGATTTTACGTCTTCACTATTCTCATATAGAATTCGAGATAGAGCCACACGTTTACAATCAAGTTGTTTTAAAATTCGATTATCGGCTCTTTTTTTACCTGAATCATTCATAGACACAGAAATATAGAAATCTGAAAAAGATTTTTTACACAATTCGACAAATGCACTTAACTTTTCTAAATCTTGATGTTCAATATATGCACTGAATGTATCTTTCCCGTCGCTGGAAGTTAATACCACACAATCTTTGGCATACTTTATAACTTCTTCAAAAGATACATTTCCTTTTATGATCGAACTTAATTTATATAAATTCTGTAGACCCATATCATTCTTCGCTAGAAGAATAAAATGAAATGGCTCCTCATTATAGATGGAATCAACTTCTAAACCAATAATCGGATGTACATTGTGCTTTTTGCACAATTGATAGAACTCCATCGTTCCATACATCACATTATGATCGGTCAAACATACATGGTTGAATCCAAGTTGTTTTTGATGAAGAATCATATTTTCTAAACGAATTGGCGATTCAAGTAAAGAGTATGAACTTCGCATATGTAAGTGAACCATGAAATCCCACCTTTCTTTTGTAGATATTATACCATAAGAAAAAGAGATAGCTTCTTAAGCTACCTCTCGATTTGATAAAATTTCAATAATTTGATCAACTTGATCACGTGTTAAGTTTTTGATTCCACTTGCACATTCGTGACCACCACCACCAAATTCCATGGCAACATCACGAATTGGAATATTTCTTGAACGTAAAGACGCACTATAATGTACACGATCTTCCATACGCGTAAACAATGCCCACATTTCAACACAATCGATACCTGCTAAACAATAGACTTTGTCTTTAGCATCTGTAAAGCTTAATCCAAATTCTTCATAATCTTCACATTCTAGAATTGAATAAAGGAACTTGTTTTTAAACACTGTATGATTACGTACAACAGTTTCATATTTATAGTCTTCCATGGATTTTGAAAAGTTCAATTGTTCCACTTTTGTGACATCTACACCTTGTTCAAATAAATATTTTGCGGCATCAAATGTAGCTGGACGAACATTATTTGTCGTAAAACGAATATTGTCCGCTGTTAATCCAAGATATAACATCAGAGAACTTTGTAGAGGAATATTAGCCTTTTTTTCTTGTAAATACAAAGCTAATAACTCACATGTGGCACTTGCCTTATCATCAATCCATTCTTCATCACAAATGGTTTCTACTTGTACGTGATGATCAATACGAATTGATTTTTTAGCCAATTGATACCTGTCATCATCAATGCGTGCAGCATTTGAAGTATCTAAAACAATTGCTAAGCTGGAAGCTACTACTTCATCATCTACAACATCCATATGTACGTTGTTTCTTTGTGAAACTGGACAATCATTACCTAAACAATAGATTTTTTTATTTGGATAAGCACTTTCTAAATAGTACTTTAAGCCAAATTGTGATCCTATCGCATCCATGTCGGCAAAAACATGGCGAAAAATTGTGATTGTATTAAAATCTTTTACGCTTTCTAAAATATCATTAGGCATTAGCCATCAAATCCTTGTAAGCATCACGTGCGATAACTAATTCTTCATTTGTAGGTAATAACCATACTTGCATTTTTGATTCAGGAGCACTTAATAATTTTTCAACGCCACGAACTCCATCGTTGTCTTCTGGTTTTACAACAACACCAAACGCTGATAATCCATCACAGATTCTTTGACGCATTGCACAGTCATTTTCACCGATACCACCGGCAAAAACAATCGCATCAGCACCACCCATTAATCCGTAGTATCCTGATACAACTTCGACAATACGATTTACATATACGTTTTGAGTTAAAATAGCACGTGGGTTTCCTTCTTTGACAGCGGCTTCAATGTCACGTCCATCACTAGAGATTCCACTTACACCTAACATACCAGATTTTTTATTCATGATTGTATCCATTTCATCTGGTGTATATCCATATTTATTTTCTAAGAATGGAACGATTGCAGGGTCAATATCTCCACAACGAGTTCCCATCATGATTCCTCCAAGAGGTGTGAATCCCATTGATGTTTTATATGATTTACCATTTTTAACAGCTGTAATACTAGCCCCATTTCCTAAGTGGCAAGTAATGATATTCATTTCTTCTTGTGTTTTTCCTTGAAGCTCAGCCAAACGTTTTGTCAAATATTCATGACTTGTTCCATGAGCACCATAACGACGTACTTTATCGTTAGTATAATATTCATATGGAAGAGGGAAAATATAGTTTTCTTCTGGCATACTTTGGTGGAATGCTGTATCAAATACGAATGTGTGTTTACACTCTGGTAAAGCATCTCTAAATGAACGATATCCAACTAATGCAGCTGGGTTGTGTAATGGAGCTAATGCACATAATTCTTCTACTTTAGCTTCAACATCAGCATCTACAGGTACTGAATGAGAGAAATATTCTCCACCATGAACAACACGATGACCAATCGCTTTGATATCTTCTAAACTATTTACAACTTTGTGTTCAATTAATGCTTCCATTAATTTTTTTACAGCTACTGCATGATCTTTGATATCTAAGATCTCTTCAATTTTTTCTCCATTGGCTTTCATTCCAAAAATAGAATCGTTTAAACCAATACGTTCTACGTTTCCTTGTGCTAGAACTTCTTCTTCTGGCATTTTGAAAACTTGGAATTTCAAAGATGAACTTCCTGCATTAACACTCATAACAATCGACATTTTTTGATCCTCCTAAAAAATTTCTTTTAATATTTCGATTTGTTCAACATCTTCATGATGTAAAATCCATGAATCCAATAATTTTTTCTTAGCGACATAACCAATCGCTGCTTCATATTTTTCCAGTAATTTCGTAGCTCGATGTACCGAATCCATCGCGGCTGCACGAGAAATCTCTAGTTCCTCACTTATTTCAGTATAAGAGAAATCTTCCTCATAGTAAAGAGATAATATCTCTCTTTGACGTTCGGTCAACAATTCTCCATACACATCTAATAAATCATTCGCATCTAATTTTGAAATCATTATTCTTCCATACCCTTTGTGATTCCCATCAAGAAGGCATTGATATCAAATGGTCTTAAATCAGCAGGCTTTTCTCCTAGACCTAGGAAACGAACTGGTAAGTGTAATAGATCACGAATTGCGAGTACAACTCCACCTTTTGCCGTACCATCCATCTTCGTTAAAACGATACCTGTTACATCAGTTGCTTCCAAGAATACTTTTGCCTGTGAAATACCGTTTTGACCTGTTGTCGCATCTAAAACTAACCAGACTTCTTGTGGTGCTCCCTCAATTTCTCTTTGTACAACACGGTGCATCTTACTTAATTCATTCATTAAATTTGTTTTATTTTGTAGACGACCCGCTGTATCGCAAATCAAAATATCAATATCATTTTCTTTGGCATAACGACAAGCATCAACTAATACGGAACTTGGGTCTTGGTTCATTTTACCTTTAACACAATGCACACCTAAACGTGTTGCCCAAGTATCGATTTGATCAATAGCTCCAGCACGGAAAGTATCAGCTGCAGCAACCGCAACTTTCTTACCTTGTTCCTTATAGTATTGAATTAATTTTGCACTTGTAGTTGTCTTACCACTACCATTTACACCAACCATTAAAATAACAGTTGGACCTTCTTCATTCATTTTAATTGGTTCGTCGTTTGATTCATCATAGAAATCATAAAGAATTGAAACCAAATAATCTAACATGGAATCATATTCTTTAACATGTTTTCCATTTGATTCAAACGCATCCACAATTTTTTGTGCTGTATGAATACCCACATCACTCTCAAGTAGAATAACCATAATTTGCTCTAATAGGTCATCATCAATTCCATGAAAGTTATTGGATAAAGCACGCATACGATCTCCAAAGCTTTTCTTTGAACGATCAAGGCCTGATAAATATTTATCTTTATCTTCACTTTTTACGAAAGCTTCTTTTATTTTCGAAAAGACCGACATTACTTTTCCTCCTTAGCTATATGTACTGCATCTTTCAATTGCACTTTTAACACTTTACTAACACCATCTTTTTGCATTGTAACCCCATATAACGTATCGCACTGTTCCATAGTTCCTGGTCTATGTGTTACCGCAATAAATTGAGATTGACCACGATAATGAGATAAATAACGGGCAAAGCGCTCAACATTTGCCTGGTCTAATGCAGCTTCTACCTCATCAAAGATACATAAAGGCATTGTACGAGCCTTCAATATCGCAAACAATACACTAATCGCAATCAACGCTTTTTCTCCACCCGAGAATGTCTGGATATTTTTAACCATTTTTCCAGGAGGCTGAACATCAATATCAATACCCGTATTCAATACGTCTTCTGGATCCACCATGGAAAGACTAGCACGTCCTCCACCAAACATAGCCTTGAATACGCCATCTAGTTCAGCATTAATTTTATTAAACATCTCAGTAAATTGACTGATCATTGTCTTGTCCATCTCATCAATGGCTGCCAATATTTGATGACTTGCCTTTTCTAAATCTTCTTTTTGGCTTGTCATAAAATCAAAACGTTCTTTGACTTCTTTGTATTCGTTTGGTGCATCCAAATTCACATTTCCCAAACGAGAAATGGCTTGACGAAGTTGAATAACTTCTTCTTTAGCACTTTCGATTTCGACATCTTCTTTTTTAGTTAACGCATACTCATATGTCATTTCGTAATCCGTGCTTAAGCGATTCAATGCATTCTCTAACTGCGTTTTGATTTTCACAACTTCCATTTCATAGTTATGGATCTGCGATTGTTTAGAACTCATTTCTCTACGAACTAAACGAATCTGATTTTCGAGTTGTTCTGCTTCATTTCCTTTATCAAAACGAGTCTGACGCAAGCTTTGAATCTCTAGAGACAATGAATCCAATACAGCATGCATCTTAGACATTTGTACAACAAGATCATCTTGTGCTAATTCACTACTATCTTCAATATCTACACCTAACTCCTGATATTCAGCTAAAATTGAATCATATTTTGCCTTTTTAGTCGCATAAATATTTTCTAGCTTAGCCAATTCAATCTGTAAAGTTACAATCGCATCGTTTTCTTTTTGAAGTTTCTGCGTAAGAATCTCTGTTTCATCCAAACAATTGTCGGCTTTAATTTTTTGCCCTTCAATTTTTGAATTGATTGTTTCTAATTCCTGTCGCATTGTGACTGGTGTACTTTGATTCTTCGTAACACCACCCGTCATACTACCACCTGTGTGTACGATATCACCATCTAGGGTAACAATTTTATATGCATAACGTAATCGTTTCGCAGTTTCATTCGCATTCTGCAATGTATCCACCACAATCACATTACCAAGCAATCGTTCTTTAACGGGATCAAAAATCTCTTTACAGTCAACACATTCACTCGCAAAGCCTAAAAAGCCTGGACTTGTTGAAGCAATCGTGATCACTTGTTCATTCATTTTTCTAGGATGACATACACTTAATGGCAAGAAAGTTGCACGTCCACTACGATTTCGTTTCAAGAATGAAATGGCATTTCTTGCATCTGCCTCATTTTTAGTGATGATTTGATAGATACTTCCACCTAATGCTGCATTTACCGCCAATGCTTTATCGACATGCGCAATCAACAATTCACTGACAACTCCATAAACACCAGATAAAGAGTTTTTTGCCTGCATTACAGAACGCACACCTTGTTGATGAGCAAAAGGTTGCTTCATCATATTTTCCAATACTTGTCTACGATTTTGTAGCTGTATCAAGATATTGTTTGCCTGATCCGATTCATAACGAGCCTTAGAAATCTTTGTTTTCAAATCATTCACAATGTTACGACGGTTATTTAAATCTTGTTGCGTCTGCATTAAACGCTGATGACGATCCTGATATTCGAATCGTGCTTCTTCAAGCATAGCCTGTAATTCTTTTTGACGAGCTTGTTTATCCGCTACCTGCAACATATACTTTCGCTTTTCATCCTGCTCGATTTTACGTCTTTCAAGCTGATAATTTTCTTCCATCGCGTTTGTGTATTTTCCTTGCAGCTCATTGATTTGTTTATCTAGAGCATACATTTCTTTTCGAATGCTTTCTAAGCGATTTTCCTGCTTTAAAAGCTCCGCATTTTCTGATGTATGCATGGCTTGGATATCAAACAATTCTTTATTGATCTGATTAATTTTATCATTATATTGATCAATATCCTCAACCAATACACTAATTTCAATTTTAGATAGTTTATCTCTTAAAGAAATATATTTTTCTGCCTTTTTAGCTTGTTTTTCCAAAGGTCCAATTTGTCTTTCAAGCTCATCAAGAATATCCTGCAAACGATCTAGATTTTCTTTTGTCTGCTCTAATTTAGACAATGATACCTTTTTTCTCTTTTTATACTTTGCGACACCAGCAGCTTCCTCAAATAAAGAACGTCTATCTTCTGGCTTGGCATCCGCAAAAGAAGAAATATTTCCCTGCGTAATAATACTTAAGGAATCTTTTCCTAATCCTGTATCCATGACTAAATCATTAATATCTTTTAATCGGCATGGTGTTTTATTTATAAAATAACTTGCTTCATTATTGGCACGTAAAATTTGTCGTGTAATTTCGATTTCATCAAAATCCGAATCAAAAACACGTGTTGAATTGTCAAATACCAATGTAACGCGTGCCATGTTTACAGGTTTTCTATATTCACTTCCTGAGAAGATAATATCTGACATATTAGTACCTGAACGAAGTGATTTAACACTCTGTTCACCTAGTACCCAACGAATGGCATCATTCACATTACTTTTACCACATCCGTTTGGTCCTACAATGCCTGTAATATCTTGATCAAATTGAATCACTGTTTTATCTGCAAAGCTTTTAAAGCCTTGTAATTCAATACGTTTTAAAAACATCAAGACCCTCCACTCTAACTAGTGTATTATATCAAAAAAATCACATAAAATATATCTAGTATCTATTTCTAGATTGTATATCATTCATTATTATGTTATAGTGTGTGTATGAACAAGAAAGATAGTATGCGGTATGTTTATCCACTTTGTTTTGGTGAAGAAGTAGGTAACTGTATCACACATGGAGTTATGGCACTTTTGATTCTATTTGCACTTCCATACTATAGTGTTCGTGCCTATTTACAAGGCGGAGCAATCAAAACACTTGGAACAGCAGTATTCTTGATTTGTCTGCTCTTTATGTTTACAGGATCTTGTCTTTACCACAGCATGCCACATGAAACAACACACAAATATGTATTTAGAAAATTAGATCACATCATGATCTTATTGGCTATCGCAGGAACTTATACGCCCATTTGTCTAAATCTTATGAACAACTGGAAAGGATATACAATTTTAGCTATCGAATGGGTTTTGGTAATTGCAGGAATCTTATTGAAATCGATTGCGACGAAAAGTTATCCTAAACTTTCAATGGTAATCTATATGGTCATGGGTTGGTTAGCTATCTTTATCTTACCTACGCTAATCAAAGAATCTCAACCTATATTTATCATTTTGATTGCCTTAGGTGGTGTTATGTACACCATGGGTACTTTCTTTTATTCAAAACCACAAAAAAGATATTTTCATTTTGTATGGCATATCTTCATCATTTTAGCTAGTATTTGTCACTTATTAGCTATCCTATATTTTATGTAGAAAAGAACCTATATCTTGGATTTTCCAAAATATAGGTTCTTTTTTTAAAACAATCGTACAATATCATTATATGTTGCGTATAAAAACAGCAACATCAAGAGTACAAAACTTGCCATGATGATATTTTCTACTACTTTTGTAGAAACTTTTCGTCCAATTAGTTTTTCAATCAATAAAATCAAGATTCTTCCCCCATCAAGTGCTGGAATGGGAATAGCATTAAAGATTCCAATATTTAATGAAATCATCGCAAACAAACTAAAATACATGTCCAATCCATATTGTACAGATTTGCTAGTGACATTTAAAATGCCAACGGGACCTGATAAGTTTTCTAATCCCTGTCCATGAATGATCATATTCAAAGATTTAAATATAGTTGTTGCACTATCCCAGGTATTTTGACAGCCAACCCATAAAGATTGATACCAAGGAATCTTCTTCGCATATGCAATCGCCTTATAGCCAAGTGTATAGCCTTCCATATCTTTATCATAAGATGGAGTTAGTGTAGTTTCAAATGTTGTGCTATCACGCTTTACAGTTAAGGTCAATGTATCATGATGATATTGAATAAACTCTAAAATTTCATATTGTGTTTTAGGCTGAATACTGTTTCCATCTTCACTTTGAACTTTAACGATGTGATCATTTTTTTCTAGGCCTGCTTTTTGTGCCACAGAATCCTCTTCGACTGCATAGACAACTGGTTTTGCGTCTTCTACTACATAGCCTTGGGCTAAGGCCACACCCATATATATGATCCATGCCAATAAAATATTCATCACAATACCAGCAATCATGATGCAGACTTGTTTCCATTTTTCAATACCGTTTAAGCGTCTATTTTCTGGAACATCCTTTAGCCAGCTGTCTTCCTCACTTTGTGAGCCATCTTCTTCACCAGCCATCATTACATAGCCGCCAAAAGGAATGGCGCGAATTGAAAAAGCAGTCTCTTTTCCTTGTTTTTGATAAAGACATGGTCCCATACCGATAGAAAATTCTTTACAGTAAACCCCAAAATGTTTAGCAACTAAAAAATGTCCTAACTCATGTAAAATGACAATCACGCTTAGCATCACGACAAATGCTATTATACCAATAATAAAATCCATTCAAATCCCCCTTAGAGAATGATTGTATATAAAACACTAAATACCATGATATTTAATAATAGTGAATCTACACGATCTAAAACACCACCATGCCCTGGTAAAAGATTAGAGAAGTCTTTTACAGCAAAATGACGTTTAATAGCACTAAAACACAAATCTCCAAGTTCTGCAGTAGCCGGACATACTAAACATAAGAATGTATTTAAAACTGGGTTTAAGTTTGATACGTAGCTAAAACTAACCACAAAACTTAATACAAAACCAAATACAATTCCTCCTGCAAAACCTTCCCAACTCTTTTTAGGTGAGATTCTAGGATTCATTTTGTGCTTTCCAATAGCTCGACCCACAAAATAGGCTCCTGTATCACTCCCGTATGTAGCAAAAACAATCGTCCATAGATACTGATGTACGTTTGCGATTTGTCCTACCGCATGATAAACAAGGGAGAAAATTGTAACGTATGAAATACACACAAAGGCATCTATGATTGAGAAGTTTTCAACAAAAACAACAAGACTCCATAAGAATACAACAATCAGTGTCATAACAACGAAAAAGTATTTATCCGGTAAAACTCTTGTTAAAATGACAGCTAAAGCACTGAGTGGAAGAACATATTTAGGCCAGCTTTTAAAATCTGGCTGAATATGCATCCATTCATATGCTCCTGCACAAACAATAAATAAGGCAAGAGCTTCTAACCAATATCCTCCAAGAGCTACTGGTAGTGCTACAACAAGAATGATACCAATAGCGGTAATTATTCTTTGTTTCATGAAGTTAAGCCTCCAAATCTGCGATCTCTTGAAGCAAATTCGTCTAGACAATCTTTTAATGCTTTTTCATCAAAATCAGGCCATGCGACTGGTGAAAAAATCAGTTCCGCATAGGCAAGTTGCCACAACAAATAATTCGAAATACGAAGTTCTCCACTTGTACGAATCATCAAATCAATATCTTCTGGTACAAATAAATATCTTGAGAACTCTTCCTCAGTTAAATTGTTTTCACGTTTACCTTGAGCAACCTCATCCGCATATTTTTTCATACCAAGTAACATTTCTCTTCTCGAACCGTAATTAATGGCTAAACATAATTCTAATCCAGTATTATCCTTAGTCATATTTACAGCCTTATTAATTACATTTTGTGTTGCTTGTGGGAATTTTTCTAATTCACCGGCAAAAGTTACACGAATGTTCTTTTCCATCAATTCATTAATAAATTTATTAAAGAATAGTCCTGGTAATTTACATAAATAGGAAACTTCATCTTCTGGTCTTTTCCAGTTTTCTGTTGAAAAAGCATATAGAATCAATTTTTGAATTCCCATATCTTGTGCAGCTAAGGCCACAGTACGAATTGTATCCGCACCCTTTTTGTGTCCTGCCGTTCTTGGTAAGCCTCTTTTTTTGGCCCAACGACCATTACCATCCATAATTATAGCTACTGTTTTTGGTGCCATAAAAACCTCCTTTTTAAAAAAGTCCAAATCAAGTTTGGACTTAGACATTTAATATTTCTTTTTTCTTTGCTTCACAAATTGAATCAACATCTTTAATGTATTTATCTGTTAATTTTTGTGATTCTTCTAATGTTTGTTTTTGTTCGTCTTCTGGAAGTTCTTTATCTTTTTTAATAGCATCGTTCGCATCACGACGTACGTTACGAATCGCAATCTTAGCTTCTTCACTATATTTTTGTGCATCTTTAGCTAATTCTTTACGACGATCTTCAGTTAATTGAGGAACTTGAATACGAATGACATCTGCTTCTGCTTGAGGATTCAATCCTAAGTTAGCAGCTTGAATTGCGTGTGCAATATCTTTAATGATTGAACGATCATAAGGTTTAATAACAAGTTGTGTACCTTCAACAACAGAAATCTGAGCCATCTGGTTGATTGGTGTCATTGCACCATAATATTCAACTTGTACACGTTCTAACATTTGTCCACTGGCACGTCCAGTACGGATTTGACGAAGGTTTGATTCTAAATTATCAATAACACCCATCATTTTTTCTTCTGCATTTAATAAAATATCACTCATTTTAATTCTCCTTATTTCTTTTTAGTGATTGTTGTACCGTTAACTTCACGGCGAACTGCTTTGACAATATTACCAGGTTCATTCATATTGAAAACAACTAAATCAATATCATTATCCATGCACATACTAATAGCTGTTGAGTCCATGACTTGTAAGCCTTCGTTTAATACGTCCATATAATTTAGTGTATCGTATTTCTTAGCATTTGGATTTTTCTTTGGATCTGAATCATAAACTCCATCAACACCATTTTTAGCCATCAAGATAACATCTGCATTAATTTCAGATGCACGTAATGCTGCAGTTGTATCTGTTGAGAAGTATGGAGAACCTGTACCAGCTCCAAAAATAACGATTCTTCCTTTTTCCAAGTGACGTAAAGCACGTCTTAAGATGAATGGTTCTGCAACCTTTTGCATTTCAACAGCTGTCTGCACTCGAGTTTGAACGCCTTCTTGTTCTAATGCATTTTGAACAGCTAAAGCGTTGATTACAGTACCTAACATACCCATATAATCGGCTTGAGCACGGTTCATTCCCATTTCAGCCATCATCTTACCACGAATGAAGTTGCCACCACCGACAACAATTGCTAATTCTACCCCTAATTTTTGTACTTCTTTTAACTCTTTTGCCAATCTTTTTAAGATTTCTGGATCAAAAGCAGCTTCAGGGCTAGACAAAGCTTCGCCACTTAATTTTAATAAAACACGTTTATACATAATATTGCTCCTTATTGAATTGTCACAACAATTATACACTATATTACGCTATTTAAAAAGAAAAAACCTTGGAATTTCCAAGGGTTTTAAAGTAAAAGATAAATTACTTAGCCATTTGAGCAGCAACTTCTTCAGCAAAGTTTTCTTCGCGTTTTTCGATACCTTCACCAGTTTGGAAACGTACGAAAGTTACTACTTCAGCCTTGTTGTCTTTCAAGAATTGAGAAACCTTAGTTTTAGGTTCTAAGAAATATTCTTGATCTAATAAGCATTGGTCTTTAAAGTGTTTATCAACTTTTCCTTTTAAGATTCCTTCCAATACTTTTTCTGGCTTTTTAGCCATGTTAGGATCAGCCTTCATCATTTGTAATTGAAGTTCACGCTCGTGTTCAACTTCTTCACCTGGTACTTCAGCTTGAGATACATATTTTGGAGCCATACTAGCAACTTGCATTGCTAAGTTTTTAGCTACAGTAGCATCTTGAGTTCCTTTAACAACTACAACAGCAGAAATTGATCCACCCATGTGCATGTATGAACCAAAGATTTCATCATCTGCTTTTTCAACAACAGCAACACGACGGAAAGAAATTTTTTCTCCGATAGTAGCTGTAGCATTGATGATTAAATCATTGATAGTTCCTTCAGCAGTTTGAACATTTAAAGCTTCTTCAGTTGTAGCAGGTTTGTTTGCAAGAATTGCTTCTTGTAAAGTATCCATTAAACCTAAGAATTGTTCGTTCTTACTTACGAAGTCTGTTTCTGAGTTAACTTCGAATAATACAGCAGTGTTTCCACTAACAGCAACACGAGTTAAACCTTCAGCAGCGATACGTCCTTCTTTTTTAGCAGATTTTGCAATTCCTTTTTCACGTAACCAGTCAACAGCTTTTGCAATGTCACCTTCACATTCAGTTAAGGCTTTTTTGCAATCCATCATACCAGCACCTGTTTTTTCACGTAATTCTTTTACTTGAGCAGCAGTGATAGCCATTTTAGCATCCTCCTATATTTTTTTATTATTCAGCAGCTTTTGCTTCTTCAGCTTTTGCAGCTGGTTTTACGTCATCATTTTTCTTATTGAAAGGACGACGGTTTTTACGTTCGAAGTTACGTTTTCTACGTTCTTCATTTCTTTGACGACGACGACGTTCGTTTTCAGCGATTTGTGCTTCAACATTTTTAATTACGTCTTCCATAGTTACATCATCTTCAGTTTCATCTAAGTAAGCCATTTCTAATAGACCACCCTTAGCATCAACGATAGCGTCTGCTAAGATTGTTGTAACTAATTTGATTGAGCGAACTGCATCATCATTAGAAGCGATTGCAAAATCAGCATCTTCTGGATCACAGTTTGTATCTAACATAGCGAATACAGGGATTCCTAATTTTTTAGCTTCAGCGATTGCATTGTGTTCTTCTTTTGGATCAATAACAACTAATGCATCTGGAAGTTTCTTCATTTCTTTGATTCCACCTAAAGAACCTTCCAATTTAGCTTTTTCTTTACGTAAGTTAGCTTGTTCTTTCTTAGTGTAAACTTCGATTTTTCCGCTAGCTTCCATTTCTTCGATTTCTACTAAACGTTTAATACGTTTTTGGATTGTACGGAAGTTTGTTAATAAACCACCTAACCAACGTTTGTTAACGTAGAAAGATCCTGAACGTAAAGCTTGTTCTTCAACAACTTCTGCAGCTTGTTTCTTTGTTCCTACGAACAATACTTTTCCTCCACGTTCGCTAATTGCTTTTAATTCATTGTAAGCAGCTTCGATTTGTGCTTGAGTTTGGTTTAAATCTACGATATAAACCCCGTTGCGACTTGTGTAGATGAATGGTTTCATCTTTGGGTTCCAACGGCGAGTCTGGTGACCAAAGTGAACACCGTTCTCTAACATTTTCTTCATTGATACGATTGACATAATAGTCCTACCTTTCCGTTTCTCCTCCATCATTTCAGACGCATGCAACACTGATGTGCACGGGCACACGAATCCATGATGTGTGTTATAAGCGCAATCACGCGCTTTTACATTATAGCAATAACCTTTTTAACTTGCAAGATGTTATTTTTCAAAAGGATGCGCTTTTTTATAAGCCTTCACTAACTGTGCTGTAGTCACATGCGTATAAATTTGTGTTGTTGATAAAGATGAATGTCCTAGTAACTCTTGAACAACACGAATATCCGCTCCATTATCTAATAAATGTGTCGCAAAACTATGTCTCAACATATGTGGATGCAATTTCATATGCATTCCAATGGCTTTGGCATGTTTATCCATTAAATACTGAATACCACGAGAAGTTAATTGTTTACCTCTTAAATTCACAAATACATGATCATCCACTGCATATTTTGACCAAAAACTATTTTTATAATCCAACAATTCTTTTTCAAAGCCTTGATAAAAAGGTACAATACGATCTTTATCCCCTTTACCTCGAATATGCACGATTCGATTGTTGAAATCAATTTGATTCCATTCCAAAGAAACACATTCACTAACACGTAATCCACATGCATACATCATCGTAAATAATATGCGATCACGATATTGATCTTCTTTGTTATCTTCATAAGAATTTAAAAATTCCTGAATTTCTTCTACAAATAAAAAATCTGGAATTTGTTTTGACTTCTTTGGTGTCTGTATCCCTAATAAAGGGTTTTCATTGATACCCATATACTCTGCCAAATACGCATAGAAAGAACGATATACACTCATTTTACGTGCAATCGAATTGGATTTTAAATGATCCAATGTAGCTAAAAAATTCATAAAAGTCAATCTATCACACGATTCAAAAGAATCAATAGATTGACTTAATAAATATTCTTTATATTGGTTCAAATCATTTTTATACGATTCGATAGTTTTATCTGATTGCGTATTCTTTCGATATATATATTTTAGAAAACGATCAATCAACTCATCCATTGACTTGTTCCTGAATTTCTTGAATACGAGAAAGTGCCTGAGCAGCAAATTTTTCTTTACGCTCATGTTTCTTACATTTTTCGTTTAAATGCATAATGCCAAAGTTTGCATTCATTGGCTGGAAATGTTTTGGATCACAATGCGTAATATAGTATGCTTGTGAACCCATCACACAAGTATTTCCAAAACAAATTGGTTCTTTACCTTGCATATACAACGACATATTGATTCCGGCAATCAATCCGGATGCACAAGATTCAACATAGCCTTCAACTCCCGTTAATTGTCCGGCAAAGAATAAATCATCACGTTTCTTTGATTGATATGTTTCTTTTAAAACAATTGGACTTGATAAATAAGAATTTCGATGCATAACACCATAACGAGTAATTTTCAAATTTTCTAATCCAGGAATCAAAGAGAAAACTCTTCTTTGTTCAGGCCAAGTTAAATGTGTCTGGAAACCAACAATATTGTACATACTTGCAGCTACATTATCTTGGCGTAACTGAACTACGGCAACTGGATGTGAATCCTTGTCTTTTTCCAATCCCACCGGCTTTAATGGCCCAAACAACATAGTCTTCTTTCCACGACGTGCCATTTCCTCAATGGGCATACAACCTTCAAAATATGTTTCTTTTTCAAAATCGTGCAAATTCACACATTCTGCATGAATCAATGCATCATAGAATGTTTCAAATTCATCCGCATTCATCGGACAGTTGATATAACTTGCTTCACCTTTGTCATAGCGAGACTTATAGTAGGCTTTACTAAAATCAATCGAATCCTTTTCAATAATAGGTGCTGCTGCATCATAGAAATGGAAAGTATCTTCAGAAGTGAAATCATGTATAGCCTTCGCTAGAGAATCACTTGTCAAAGGTCCTGTTGCGATAATGCATGGTCCTTGGGGTAAAGCTGTCATTTCTTCATTGACAACTTCAACCAATGGATGATTTTTGATTGTATCAGTAATATATTGTGAAAAAGTCTCACGATCAACTGCCAACGCACTTCCAGCTGGTACAGCATGCATATCTGCTGATTTCATAATCAATGAATCCATTTGGCGTAATTCCTCTTTTAAAATACCTACCGCATTATTCATCGCATTGGATCGAAGTGAATTCGAACATACAAGTTCCGCAAATCGATCTGTATGAAAGGCTGGACTTTCCTTTTTAGGGCGCATTTCAATTAATCGCACTGGAATATTTCTTTTTACGAGCTGCCACGTTGCCTCACATCCGGCAAGTCCTGCTCCTACAACCGTAACTTGTTCCATTATTTATCTTCCTCTGTTTTCTTAGGTTCTTTTTTTATATAGTGGCATTTTGGATAATTTGAACAACCAATGAAAGTTGTCCCAAAACGTGATTTTCTTCTGACAAGCTCATGTCCACACTCCGGACACATTTCACCTGTTGGCTCAGGTTTCGCCTTCTTTTTCAAAGATTCGATAGTTTTGCATTCCGGATAATTTGAACATGCCCAGAACTGGCCATAACGACCTCTTTTAATCACCATCTTAGCTCCGCAGTTTGGACAGATTTTTTCTTCTTTTGCCTCTTCTGGAAGTTCTTCTTCATCATTTTCAGTGTAGCGACATGTTGGAAAGTTAATACAAGAAATAAATTTACCAAAACGACCATTACGATAAACAAGCTCTCCACCACATTCAGGGCAAGTACGTCCTACACGTTCTAATTCCTTCTTTGGCATTTTTTCATAGGCATCTTCTACAAGTGGAGCAAATTTATCATAAAATTTGTGCATGTAAGATACAGAGTCCTCGTTTCCTTCGGCAATTTCATCCAAAGTTTTTTCCATATCTGCCGTATATTCTACGTTAATGACACTTGAGAAATACTGTTGTAGTTTTTCATTTGTCAAAATCCCCTGCTCACTAGGAATAAATACCTTCGTCTTTGAAGTTTCACTTGCCTTTTCTAATGAGGCATAGCCACGTTTTTGTAAAGTATCAATAATTGTCGCATATGTACTTGGACGACCAATTGACTTTTCTTCAAGATCTTTAATCAGGCGTGCTTCTGTATAACGTGCTGGTGGTTCTGTAAAGTGCTGCTTTGAAGTTGGAGTTACATTTTTTAAAACTTCATTTTCTTCCAACTTAGGAAGTAAAGCATCACTTTGTTTTTCATATTTAGAATATACTTTGTAGTAACCATCAAAAGTCATAGTTTGTCCGCTTGCACTAAATTCTAAATCGTTGTTTGTGATTTTAACACTCGTCACATCATATACAGCATCTTTCATTAAAGATGCCAAAGTACGCGCATAAATCAGTGAATATAAACGATATTGATCATTCGTTAAATGGTCTTTGATGGATTCGGGTGTACGATTAATGTTTGTTGGTCGAATGGCTTCATGTGCGTCCTGCGTATTTTTACCATTCTTTTGATGTACATGTCCAACATATTCTTTACCATATGTATTTGTGATGAATTCCTTGGCATCTGAAACGAAAATATCAGATAAACGTGTTGAGTCCGAACGCATATACGTAATCAAACCTTCCATATTTCCACCTAAATCAATACCTTCATACATTTTTTGAGCTACACTCATTGTTTTCTTTGCACCAAATCTTAATTTTGTACTGGCTTCCTGCTGCATAGTCGATGTTGTAAATGGAAGTTTAGGTTGTTTCTTTTTCTGCTTTTTAGAAATCGATGAAACAATATATTCTCCATTACATCTTTCTAACAATGCTTTAGCTTCTTCTTCATTTTTGATTTTAGGCTTTTTACCTTCAACCTTCACTAAATCTGCTTCAAATGCTTTATTCTGCTTTTTACATTGTGCATGAATCGTCCAATACTCTTCTTGTTTAAACGCCTTGATTTCATTTTCACGATCAACAATCAATTTCAACGCCACAGATTGCACACGTCCTGCAGATTTAGACTGGATTTTATTCTGCAACAATTTGCTGAGTTTAAACCCAATAATTCGATCTAACATACGACGTGTTTCTTGTGATTTCACGAGGTCCATATCAATTTTTCTTGGTTCTTTCATAGCTTCAAGAATTGCAGGCTTCGTGATTTCATGGAAAACAATACGATTATTGTCTTCTGTATTTAAATCTAATACACGCGCTAAATGCCATGCGATTGCTTCCCCTTCACGGTCCGGGTCACTGGCAAGATAGATATCTTGTGCTTTAGAAGCGTACTCTTTTAATTCTTTCACTACTTCTTTTTTCTCTTTGCTAATTTTATATTTAGGTTCGAAATCATGATCTACATCAATTCCTAAACCTTCTTTTCCGCTTGTCGCCAAATCACATACATGGCCTTTGCTGGAAACAACTCTGTATTCTTTTCCTAAATATTTTTCAATCGTCTTCGATTTGGAAGGCGACTCCACAATAACTAAATGTTTTTTCATTTGTTTCCCCCATATTCACGCTATATAAAACATTAAAAATTTCAATTTGTCAATCCTCAGATATCATCAATGTCTTTTATATCCACCAAAATATTGGCTCCATTACTAATCAAGTAGTTACATCCTTGATACTTTTCATCTTGAAAAGCTGTAGGCACACAATAAATGATAGATCCCCATTCCATCTTAAATACCGGTTTGGGTTCCCATCTTAAATATTGGATTTCTGATTTTTACTTTTTCTCCCCTGCCATCCTTAATATGATATGCTAGTTTCACTTTGTAATCACCTTCCGTATTGAATATTAAAATTCCATCTCCCAATTCCTGTTACTTCCCATTTTAAATATTAAATTTAGAATTCGTCTTTTATGTTACATCTCATCTTAAATACTGAACAATATTACATAAGTACTATATAATATGTAGAAACACCACAATCATTATTATAATTTACGGTTATAATACTTTTTTTCTATAATAATAAAATATAATTTTCTTCGACAGTTTATGACAGAAAAAATACGCCCACTTTTATGGACGTACCTTTTCAACTCTTTTTCTTTCTTGTGAAGTAGGTCAGTTCACATAGACAGGTTGCCTCCTGTCTTATTCTTCTGGCCTGCATTGTTACTTCATTTCCGCTGTCTTTAAATGTAACTTTGTATCCCGATTTTACTTTCTCAATCGTAAAGTTTGGTTCAAACGAATCAAGATACCTGTCAATATCTACTTTCTCAATACGCTTTTCACAACTACACCTAGCTCCATCTAAAAACTTATCTGCAATAATGTTGACCACCCTTCCACATTTTGAGTGATACAGCGGCACCTTTTCTCCAGCCCCATGATATTCCCCAGCAAGAACGTACTCATCTCCCACTAATTCCGAAACCTTCTTTTCGAAATTCGCTTTTTCTTCAGCTCGTCTTCTACAGCTATCGCATTCAGCGCACTCTTCTTTTTTCAGTACGCTGGCCATCTTTTCAAACTCGCAGCCACATGGCTTGTGTTTCCCTTTTACAATGGTTACACCCGTAATTTCCTTTCTATACCATGAATAGATTTCATAACTATCTGGAATCTGGTATTTTTCTCTCAATTCTTCTTCTGTTAATGATTGAGCACACCGACAACGCCACCCATGACGAATACGATGCTCTTGTACACTGTATTCCTTTCCACATGGGAGATGTGTTAGTTTAAGGGTAACCCCTCCTTTTTCGTCTATATCCCACCCTCTTATCAGATAGTCTTCTCCAATTCCGTACTTTTTTCTAAGTGTTTCTTCTGTATACCCAGCGCGACACTTGTGCTTTATTCCATTTTTGAAAGCAAGTGCATTGCGTTCTAAAATGCAGCCACATATTTTATGTTTGACCGTTATTCGAATATCTCCACCTTTCGTTTTCCTCCACGATAAAACATCAAATTCATCGCTGATTTGATAATGTTCAATCAAATATTTTTTCGTATACGTTTTCTTTTTTATTACCACTCCACTCTTAGTCTTTTTCATTTTTTTGTCACACACACAACCAAGTTTATAATGATAATTAGTAGACCAAAACACCTTATCATATTCTCGGCCGCATGGAATATGTTTCAAAATAAGATGAATTCTTTTCCTTGCATCCCTGTACCCCGACACGATCTCCCAATCCGGGTCGTCGATTGAATACCTTTCGTCAATCATTTCTTGTGTGAGTTTCAGGCGCTCGCACCTGCACTGGCAACCTTTATCGAAAAAATACTTACCCTTATCTGAAATTTCTCCACATGGATTATGTTTTACCGTTACAAGTATTCTTCCAGACTCATCATGTTTTCTACCTAGAATTGTATAATCGTCTCCGATTCCCCAATCTTTTTTCAATTCTTCATCGCTTCTCTCTCTTTCGCATTTACATCGACTTCCCCCATATAAGATTTCATTTGCGCTGTAAGGAAGAACCGCCCCACATTTGTCATGCCGGATGCAATCTTTTTCATTGATGTCTTCAATATTTCTAACAAAGACGTATCCGTTTATTTTCGAAATAATATTTTGTGGAACATTCTCTTTAAGCTCACAATCAGGGCAGGAACGCCCAAGCTCAAGCATATATCGTGTAGTAAAAAATTCCAGCCCACACCGATTACACTTTGCCAGGACAACCGGACCAAATTCCATCAGTAACGTGCATTCATCAATATGCTCATTCTCTAATCTAATTGGATGTTCAGAACTTTCTACGGCACAAGCCCACTTTTTATAAAAGTGCTCCGCTTCAGCATATGATCCTTCATCTGAATCCAGCTTCGTCCCAAGTGAATAATATCCATTATAAAACTCTGCACGATGCAGGTTACATTTATGTTTTTTGCATACCGTCACATCCCGTCCGCAGTGCCATGTTCGGATATAAGGTTCTCTTCCAGCTGCCCTGTCTTCTTTCATGCATTCTGGGCATAATTTGGGGAAATGCGCCGACCTGCTGGGCGTATCGTAAAGCGGGACCCCACGGTTATATAGAATTGAAAGTACTTTTTTCCCAACATACAATGGCAATGTTTTATCATAATTTAAAGTCACTGTACTATGTCTAAATAAAATATCTAGTATTTCAGGAAAACGTTCCCATTCTCTGCTCACCCAGAACATTCCTGAAATATTGAAAGATTGGATCAACTCAGGAGTTCCATTCGGATCCATAAAGAAATACTGTCTAAAGCGCCTAACGCTTACGTGCATTGCTTTCCTTAATCGGAAAAACCAACCATACAGTAATTCGTCTTCATATGGTGGAAAATAAATCGGTAATTTAATCATGAATCATCACTCCTTTTCAATACTCTATATTTTCCTTTCTCTACCACTTCCAAATGTCCAGACTTTTTCAGATACCTGACACTCGTAAAGAAATTGTCATGCGTTACCCCTATCTTTAAATAGTCCTTATTTGAAAGAAAATATCCGTTTTCATCACAATGGTCCCTGATGTATATGAACACCTTTGCTTTTTCACTAATTATTGGTTTGATCCTATTCTTTCTTAAAAAGAATTCCGGTTCATCATATCTTGTCAGCTCCTGTAGCGCCCATGCACACCGCATGGTTTTCTTTTCACCAGATGGAAGTGTTACGATTATATCCGGAGATGCATCGTCAATCTCGTATCCTGTCAGATTGCAATTCTCCTCTAACAATCCCATTACCTTTTCAAAGCCGATATTCTTTTGACAGAACGGGCATCTCTGACCTTCTGTGAAATTCCGTGCCCGCATTCTAAATTTAAAGCCACATGTTTCATGGCGGGCTTCAAAATAATCTGCTGAAGAAACGGGCCGGCTTAATAAGGTGTATTCGTCTCTTACCATACTATTGAACTGCTGAGTAAACTTATTTTCATAGGATTCGCAGACTCTGCAATATCTCCTCGTCATAAAATCAGTTCTACAGATATTAAATTCCTTTTGACAGTTTTTATGTTTTATAGAAAGAGTTGTCTTCCCTTTTTCAGTTTTAAAACCTGTTACCTTAAATTCATCATCATCAAATTCCTCTTGATAGTCTTGTAATGTTGGAAGCGATTCGCACATGCAGCTGATTCTACTCCATCTGAACTTATGGTATCCTCCTGATAATCTTCTTCCACATTTTTTATGCTTAACAAATCTGCCATCCATCTCATACTCATCCTGCGTCTTCGATCTAATGTTGATAATCTGTTGCTTTGTAAGAGTCTTCTCACATTCCGGACACACTCCGAATGTTTCATGAACAAATGGATGTGCTACGAAACTTTTACCACACATCTGACAATTTCCTTTTGTAAGATATTTATAGCCTTCTTCCGATACTGGAAGTTGTTTCATGGCCGCTTCAAGTCCCTGCTTTTTTGAAATGCGGGATGCCTGGAAATTTATAATACTTTTATTCCCCCATTTTTCAATGCTGGTATATATAGGATTTTTGTACATTTTATAGATAAGTTCGCTATAATCATCCCCTTCTGCAGATACCTCCTCAGAAGCATCTATTGTTTCATCAGCATCTAACATCCCAAGTTTTAATCCTGGAATAACTCTAAGCTTGCATCCGTGTCTGCAGCACGTATGTACTTCATCCAGCTGATGCCAAACTCTGCAGTATGGCAATCTGCCGTCGTTCATATCATCTTTCACACAATCCGGACAATACTTAAGCCCTGTGGTGGTATGAAACCAATGTATATCTCCGCCGTACAAAAAACGATGAACTATCTTTGCCTGCGTTCCCTCTGTCAAAAAAGGGAATAACGCAAAATACAGTGTATTCTGTCTCATAATCTTTAATGGATTCACATACTTGATATTAAACATATTCGCAACCGTATCTGCAGAATGCTCCCATTTAAACGAAGGCATAAACCATTTCAAGAATTTCTCAATACTCATTCTGTTGAGATTTGCAAGTTCAATCATCCACCCAAGCACATGCTCATCTGGATATGGCGCTCTAAAAACTGGAATCATCTTTTTTTCCTCCCAATAATGACAGGCAGATTTCATCATAGTTCTGTTCCACCTGTTTCTTCGTTTCAACTTTTCTTTTTGACGCAACAGCCTCCAAGCGTTCTCTGACCGTTTGCTTCATTTTGATATTACTCATGTCTTTAAAACCATCCTTATGCTTCTCGCAATACGTAAAAGCACTTTCAATCTGTTTTACAGTATATTGGTCACCGAACATCTCCTGGATTGATGTTTTGACCATGTAGAGCTTATCCGTATGGTCATATCCCCTCTCAATATCTGATTCGATCAATGCTCTAGTAATCGATTCTTCGATGACTCTCTGGTCTTTTCTGATCGAATCTTCAAATGCTTCCTGCTCCTCATGGTATCCTTTAGCTGCTTCAATAGATGTTACCGTAAACAGTTCTTTCATTCTTGTCAGCTTTGCCTTCGAAATCTTTTTAATCAAGCTTTCGTTCAGCACAAACTTTTCTTTTTTTCTTTCCAAAAATACGCATTCTCTCTGTAAAGAAATGAGCAAAATTGATACCATATCAATACTTCCCAACGTTTCCGCATAGATCAGATCAAGATACTTCTTCGTAAGTTTTTTCTGAAACTGAGGAAGCATGTACTTCCACATCTTCTGGATTGCACCTTTGACCACAAGCTCATCTCTAGTGATTTCGTTCATGTCAATTGTGTCGCCAAGAAGTCTTCGTTCAACACGGAAGTTACTTGCAATGGCTTCCTTAATATCGTCATTCGAAGTGCAAAAAAGAAAGATCCCCGTTTCCTGAACGATATTGATGATGTTCTGAAAGCTTTTTTTAGACGTCTTTGAAAAAACAAAAAACTCTGCTTCCTCAATGATCCAGCAGCCAATATGGAACAATTCAATATACTCACAGATTTTCTGCGTCATTTGCCCAATGTTTGATTTTATGGCTTTTAACTCACTAAAAAATAATCCTCCCGAATCCATAATATGGTCTAATCTTTTGCCGAATTCCAGGAACATAGCTGTAATGTTTGAATCTGCAAATGCAGTTGTGCGCATAACAGGAATTTGTGTGTACTCATATTCACCGAATACATGCCTGATTGCCTTAGGATATCGGTCTAATGTGATATTAATAGCTGTCGATTTCCCGGTTCCTGGAACTCCAATAATCGAACATCCAAGTGTAGTCGAATTATCATATCCAGATGCAAAGACCTTGGTATTATCCGGTCCTCGTCCATGTTCGGAAACTGCATATTTTCTATTTGTGTAACAAGTTACAATGCCCTGATAAATTGTTTCGTTAATTACACTCTGTTTAGACAGTGGAATGCGGAGATTCCTAAGTCCAAATGCCTTTAATCCCGGATTAGTATCCGGATCTTCAAGCGATGCAGGAATGAAAATCCCTCTGTTATATGCATCTCTTCCCGTAAGAGGAAGTGGGAGCGCCGCAATATTGGGATTATCAGGGCAACCGCTTACCTTGATGTATTCTGCCGGGACAATATCATGCGCTTCAAAATCAGCATTCATATATTGAAGTTCTGGATCAGTATATTCAATGCCGAACTCTTTTAAGTAGTCCATTCTATTTCCTCCTGTCTTTACAAAAGCGCTGCGAGATCGATATCTTCCATCTCATCATCGTTTTCATCTACCGTTTCGATAAGATCCTTTTCATCCAAATCGATATCGATATATTCTTCTCTTTCCATGCGCTGCTCTTCTTCGGTGATATTTAACGTCGACAGTCTTTCCTGTTTACGTTTTTCCTGCTGCTCAGCCAATCGATTCTTGCGGATCTTTTCTGCCGCTTTAGTCTTGTTTTTTCCAAGTTGTTCCTGTTCCTTTTTAGCCTGTCCCATGAGTTCTTTTCTTCTGGCATGTGAAGCAAGATGCTCACCTAATGCATTTTCTTTATTTTTATCACTTAGTGCTTTCTTATCTTCGAACCACATATTATATTCGAACCAGGTCATATTACGAAATGACTTTACGCCCTCGTCTTCAGCCATAGGAATCTGATAGATTTCACCATTAATCTTGATCCACACACAATCTACACTTCTTGGGTCATAACGAACCTCGTATGGAATTTTATCTTGTTTATGAAAGTGGTTGTAAGTTAACATGTTGGTAAACGCACGTTCTTTCGAAATATAGCGTAACCTTTTAATCGTGATGCCTCGAAGATTAACCGATGCATGCATCCCATCTGTACAAGTCTGAAGAAGGGACCACAACAGCCTCTGTTTTTGTGCATCTGTTACCCAGATTGGATTTCCATCGAAACCAATGCCAAACTGCCAAAGTTTATACGGCAAAGCAATGATTTCCTCTCGCACCATCTCTTTGGTAGTTACCAGCGCTTCTCTTTCCTTTTGATTGAATTCAATGATAAAATCCTCGATGTCTCTTTTGATATCTTCCAACATCATGCAGGCTTCTTCGTAATGCTTGGACTGGTATTCATGATAAATAACACCATATCCGCGCCCCAGATTCTGCAATTTCTTCTGGTAAACCAGAAAACTGTTTTCTACGAGACCTTTCATTGATCCCATTGCTGGAGGAGCAATTGTTTCATCAATCTCTGTTTCATTTGTCATACGACGGATTCCTTTTGAAACCCATTCAGATCCCTGATCGACTCTGATAGAGTCTGGAATAAATCCTCCAGGTGTTAAAACATCACCATTTTTATTTGTTAACTGATGTTGTTTGAAAAAAATGTTTGCAAATAAACTTGTTGCCCCTAAAAATGAGTTATTTTCAAATCCGACATAATAACCAACAATGCAACAGGAATACACATCAATAGCGAAATACACCACCGGCTTTCCTACTGATTTTCTTCTGTCTTTTTCCGAGTTTACAACCACGATCAGCTCACATGCATCGATTTCAATAATGCTGCCCGGATGTGTACATCCATCCTGGGCACGACCGAATCTGATACGGTCAGAGTTTCTGAGCTCCCTTGTCCCCTTAAAGAAAGCTTCTACACTCATTGGTGCAATCTTAGTTTCGATGAACCCACGGAAAACCCTCAATGAAGGTGCTTCTTTTGAAACTTCAACAAATTCTGCACGACCATCTTCATCTCTTTGAACTCGTCCATAGCGGTATGTAAGCATATCGTCATAAGCTTCCCTTACAGATGTAAACAACCCTTTTTTAAGCTGCTTGTATGCGTAAAGCATGTTACGTGTATCATCATCCATCTCTTCTTCCTCGCACAGATATCTGTTTTCTCTTCTATTGCCTCTGCTGAGGTTTTCGCGTCTTCTTCCATCCACTAAGCTGTAAATGTTACGGCCAGACTGGATATATTGGCGCAGAGCTCTGAATGCCGTTGGTCTTGAACAGTTAAATTCAGAACAGTACTTTCCAATATCCAATCCACTCCTCTTTGTCTGGATCAAAGTATAGTCATGATTGATACTATCCAGCATTTCTTCAATACATCTTTTTTTATTTTGCATTGTTTCCCATTGTTCTTCTGTTACAGATACTTCCTTTGGGCCAAAGGTATCTGCAATTTCAAAAACTCTTTTAGGATCAATATCTGCGAACAACTCCATTGCTACCGAAATAGCATTTAATTTGCTCCCTTCCGCTTCAACCAAATCGACAAAACAACCGTTGATTGAAAGAATTCTATAAGTGGTTCCCTCAAAGTAGATTGTTTTCCCGGGTTCCAATACAAGTCTTTGTGCCATTATTCGTTACCTCCTTATAAAGTCTTCTGATTTCTTCTTCATTTTCTTTTGCGACTTTCACAAAATGGATTTTTTGGGTGAGATCCACCGCCACATGATGATGTGCGATGAGATATCTATACATATGGTCGATTGTGCTGACATTCTGCTGGTTATAGCATTTCAAGCAGGCTCGGATATTTGCCGCCTCCATAACGTTAAGTTCATCTCCGTATACAATAGACCACTCAACCCCAAGCAGCTCCCAATAATCACGCTCTAATTTCTGGCGTCTTACAAGTGCTCTCCATTTTCCCTTGTCCTTATAACGCTCCTTATCAAAGATCTTTTTACTAGACTTAACCGAAAAAGCTTTGATTGTGCCATCTTCATAGAAAACAACGAAATCTGTTGTGAGAATGTTAGTTGGAATTCGGAATCCGTTCTTGGCAGCTGCTTTAGCTACAAGCCCCGGAATCATCAGCATCTGTTCCTTAATCTCGACCACTTTCGGATCAAATCTAGTAATCATAAAAAATCGAAATTCATTCATGCTTAGTACGTCCACAGTTCTGCCAGCGATTGGGTCATAAATAGCTGTTGCAGTACCAATGCTGTGAGACTCATTTGCTTTTTTGAATGCCACATATTCAACGCCCTGTCCTCTACAGCGTCCCTCTAGCAGTTTGTTAATGTTGCTTTTTTCTTTCATGTGTTGCCTCCTTTGATCTTGCCCTTCCCTATTCATATACCCGATTTTTCATGTGCTCGTATTTTCACATACAAATAATTGGGGGTATCCAAATAATTTTCAGACAAGAATAGCTCTATAAATGCCTTGTTTATGCGGTTTTCTTTTATTTTTTCAAAACTTCTAATTTTCGGACAACATTTTTAAAAATATGATATAATGTGTTGGTTAGTACTGGTAACCATTACAAATGAGCGGAGGTTGCACTATGAGCGAGTGGTGGCTGTTTCGTAATACACGAATTGAAAATATAAACGAACAATACGAAATAGCACGCAAACATTTGCCAGATACAACCCACTGGCTCGGCTCAGAATACAACTACTTCTACATAAAATGTTGCGACGTGGCTCGTTCTGTCTATTCAGACGGTGACATACTTAAAGGTGAGATTTCCCCACGTCGCCCTATTCAAAGTGGCGATACGTTATATGTAGCCAATATCTATGTACTTGGCGGTACTCTGCCAACAATACAAAAAACGCTAAAACTCCTTCACGACAAGCAGATACGCCTGCGAATCCCATCGCTCGGATATGACGACAAAGATGATGCCCACGATCATGAGCTATTATCCGGAACACTTAGCCAAATCCATAACTACCGTCAGTCGCAGCCTATCGAGCAGCTTCCTGGTCACAGGAAAGCTTCTGGAAGACCGAAACGCCGTATATCACTAATGAGCTTACAGCGAAAAGAATTTGATGTCATAGAACAATACTGCCTACATAAAACTACAGAACGCCAAGCAATGAAATTATTGGCAGGTAAGCTTCCAGATAAGGGACCGGTTACCCGTTACATATTCCGAAAATTAGTTGATGAATACAGGGAAATGTTCCCTGGTTCGGTTGAAATTGATGCTGATCAATATAATGTATAAGTACGGTGCTCCGCATCATAGTCCGTCATCACAGGCGCAATATGCCCTGTATCTGGATCGATAAAAATACCATGTCCCCAATATTCATTGATGGTCGTGTTAATAAGTAACGAATAGCCACGTTTCTGGCCATCATCAAGCCATGATCTAAGGATGCCGCCCAACTCAAAGTCTGTTTCCTGATCACAGCAAAATTCCGGTTTCGTAAACAAACTTACGTATCGAATGTCGTATCGCGTTCTGAAAATAGCCAAATTTCCTTCGTATGTCTTCGGATAAAATACCAGCTTATCAAGACAACTCCAAAGCTTTGCCCAATTAGCCCCTTTCAGCTTCTCCATCCCGTCACCAATAAGGGCTTCCGTATCCCTAATCAACTCAAGGTAGTTACTTACTTCTTCGTTATGTTCCTTGCTCTCCGGGTTTGTGAATTCAATTTTCTCCATGTGTTTCCTCCTTTTTGAATACATAATTTGTTTGTGCCTAATTTTGTCCCTATTTTTAGGGATAAATTACTTTGGCATATACTATATGTCAGAATCAGGCAACATGTTTTGTTTCTCATACAGCCTCAAACTGAATGTTGTAATTTTGCCTGTAAATCAGCGTTTTTTCCTAATTGCAACTCAAAAGAAATCTTACATACATGTTCTATTTAGGCATAAAAATACCCACAAGCTTATTAGGCCTGTGGGCATTCTTAAATATTCTTATTTGAAAAGTGTGCGCTCTTCTTCCGGTCTACTGAAATATTCCTCAAAATACTTCGATAGAATCTTCTCTGTCGCTACAGTTTTAGACATTCCTGATTCTTCGCAAAATTGTTCCAGCTAGTCGCTAATCTCTTTTGCTAGTTTGATATTGAGAATTTTTGCATCTTTTTTCTGTCTTGGCATATTAATCTACCTCCTATAAAAGACTTTCCAAATCCGTAAGAAGCGAGACAATCTGTAAATTATCAAACAACCCGGCAAAATGAAGTTCCTCTTTCAACAGGTCCTGGCAAACTGCCTTAATTCATTTATTTCCCCTTTATTTATTTCTATCTCTATCCCTTATAAAAATCTCTAACGTTAGAAATCTTGATTTTTTGAGTGTTTCGTACTATCAATATTCTGAAAGGAAAAATATTGATATTATTTCAATTTAATTTAAGGTACATCAAATAAACTGTATCTGTTCATATTTCGCCACCCTTTCTTATAACTACTTTCTTTTGGTGCAATAGTATGGGTACTCCCCGTTTTATTGCGTGTGAAAAACAGAAAAGGTACTCAATCTGAGTTCCTATATTCTGTCTTTTGATCTATATTTAGTTAGCTTTTGTTTTTCCACAGCCACTGCATTTGTAGCCTGTCAATTCCTGTTTTGTCGTTGCGGGTGAATCGACCACATATCTTGTTTCGTAGACTGCATCGTGATGAATCGTATTATATCCTGTTACTACTTCTCTCCATTCAGAATGCCACCCTGAATCCCCATTAGAATTATTTAATAAATATTCATTTGGATCGCCATTTATTTGTAAACCGCTTTGATTACCTACACATATTTCCTTCATCTCTTTAATTGGAACCTGTTCGTCATAGGCAGCCTGTACCAATACCTGTTCGTTATGTCCTTTTTCTGGAACATTTACAGTCTTGTACTGTGCAACCCATTCATGCTTATGTTCGGCAGGTTTAGAACTACTTGAATTCGATCCGCTGTTGTTGGATGGTTTGGATGAGCCAGAGTTATTGCTACTACTGTTTGAAGGTTTTGAAGAAGGTTTGGAACTGCTAGAACTTGGGTTGTTCTTGTTTGAATTTGAGTTCGAAGTTGAAGCTGTGTTATTTTTCTTTGATTCTGAAGAATTTGATTTGTTAGAAGTATCGGCTTTTGCGGTTTCTTCTTTCTTTTCTTCCTGCTTTACTTCAGACTCATCCTTTTTTTCTTACTCTGTCTTTGCAGAATCTTCAGATGGTGTCAAAGTGACAGTACTGCCATCTTTTTTTGTTACATCCAGATTGACCTTATCTTCTTTTAAAGAAACGTCCACCTTTTTAGTATCTGCTGGATCTACATCTTTAAATACGAATGTTTTATCCTGATCCTCTAATCCGACTTTTACATCCAGTTTATCGTTTTCTTTGACCGTGTAATACAAAGTACGTTCTTCTTTGTTTTTTACAGCGTCGCCATCATCCAACAAGTTATCACTGAAAGATTCTTCTGAACTTGATTTTGTTTCGAATACTGTGATCTTCTTTCCAGTATTGTTTGTAATCTTCAACGATTTAGAATCCTTACTTTTTTGACCAATTGTTTTTACTTCCTTTTTCTTAGCGACTTCTGTTGTCTTTGTGTCTTTTGTGTTTGAAGAATTAGAACATCCTGTCAACATTCCACCTGATAATACCATACTAAGAGCTAATGCTCCTGCCATTAAAATTTGTTTTGTTTTCATATATAAACCTCCTTGGCTATTATATTTGCTATTATAACTGGATATTCAGTAAGGCACAATAATACTTTATAAAATCGAGTAGGAGAAAGTAATAAAACTTTCGTCCTCTCACACCACCGGGCAAGCCGTTCGGCACACGGCGGTTCAAATTCATATTAACAGTGCTTTAAATTATATTGGTCTAGTAAGAATACTAGGCCTCTTTCTTTTAGTCTTTTATTTGTGAGTACATTATTTAAGAAACTACTTGCACATCTTGCATAAGCTTTTCGACTGTTCGCAAGCATCCATGCTTCTCTTTTCGGTACTCCAAGACTAATCAGGGCTTTCTTCTTGGTGTTCACTTTTTTCCATTGTTTCCATATGCACATTCGTAATCTAAATCTTACATGCGCATCAACCATTCGTGCTACATCTTTCCAGTAACCAATCTTATAGTAGTTGGTCCATCCCACGATTGTTTTCTTAATCTTCTCAAGACGCTCATCCAAACTGATTGACCATCTTCTACTAGTGAGTTTCTTAAGTTTAAGTTTTAGTTTCTCGACTGATTTTGCATGAGGTTTGGCTTTCCACAACCCGTCATTCTTGTCCATAAAGAAACCAAATCCTAGATACTTAATATCATTTGGCTTAGAAACTTTAGACTTTGTCATATTTACTTTTAAGCCAAGTTTGCTCTCAATAAATATCGAGACATTCTTCATGACTCTGTCTGCAGCTTTTGAACTACCTACTAATATGATGCAGTCGTCGGCACTATACCGAAATCGGCATAGTGCGGACTATACCGAAGTTGAAACTA
>OGRM01000243.1_pt1 | contig 52312 bp, 35 predicted proteins | sample 1553491 | NCBI WGS metagenome assembly OGRM01 (sample SAMEA2580110, study PRJEB22360) | human gut metagenome | biome: human gut; feature: human-associated habitat; material: faeces | place: Denmark | collected 2008/2010
CATCCGATCGATCTGGGGCTGGACGATCCCTACTACGAACGGATCTTCACGGGGGAGAACTATGTGGAAAACTACCACATCCTGATCCAGCGCATCCGCGAATTCAACGAGAACATTCCGCCGCTGATAAACTCCTACATGAATCTGTCGCCTACGATGCGGGTCTTCGACACGGTGGAGAACCCCGATTTCGGGGGCGTGGAGGAGACAGGCATCCTGCTGGCGATCAAGGATATATACCTCGAAAAACGCGAACGCTACACCCGCTGGGACGGCTGGCGCGCCAACCTGCGCGCACGGCGGCCCGCCGTCCGCGGGGGGGGGGGGGAGCCGGTGTTCCACCGGCGCGAAGTCGTAGATGGAGCTGCGGATGCGGGTCGGGGATACTCCGGCCGCGAGCGCCGCGAGCGCCGCCGCCATAGCATTATAAGCGTTGTGCAGCCCGGGAATCCGCATTTTGGCCGTGTCGATCTCCACCGACTCCCGGCCGACCGTCGCGGTGAATTTTCCGTCCAGGAGGAACGCATCGCCTGCGCCGCTCGCCACGGCGTTTTTGGCCGCGAAGGGGAGCTGCTTCATCCGCAGGTCGTATTTGGGCAACTGCTGCCAGATCACCTCGTCGTCGCCCGAATAGATGAAGAAGTCGCGCGAATTCTGGTTCTGCGTAATGCGCATCTTGGCATCCACGTAGTTCTGGAAACAGTAGTCGTAACGGTCGAGGTGGTCGGGCGTGATGTTCGTCAGCACGCCGATATGGGCGCGGAACCGGAACATGCCGTCGAGCTGGAACGAGCTCAACTCCAGTACGTACCAGTCGTAATCGCCGGTAGCGACCGAGTAGGCGAAACTCTCGCCGATGTTGCCGCCGAGGGCTACGTTGTAGCCGGCGTCGCGCAGGATCTTGTAGATGAGCGACGTAGTAGTCGTCTTGCCGTTCGAGCCGGTGACGCAGATCGTCCGGGCCTTACCCAGGTAGCGGCCCGCGAACTCCATTTCGGAGATGACCGGAATGCCCGCTTCGCGGAGTTTGACGATCATCGGCGCCTTGTCCGGAATGCCGGGCGACTTGACGACCTCGTCCGCCGCGAGAATCCGCTCTTCGGAGTGGCGCCCTTCCTCGTAGGGGACCTGCCACTGGTCCAGTTTGGCTTTGTAGCGGTCGGCGATCCGCCCCTTGTCGGAGAGGAAAACGTCGAATCCTTTCTTCTTGGCGAGGATCGCGGAGCCGTAGCCGCTGATGCCGCCGCCCAGGACAACTATTTTTTTCATGGGGTTATCGGATTTTAAGCGTTACCAGGGTAATGGCCGCCAGCAGCAGCGACACGATCCAGAAACGGGTGACGATCTTGGTTTCGAAGAAGCCTTGTTTCTGGTAGTGATGATGCAGGGGGGACATGAGCAGAATGCGGCGTCCTTCGCCGTATTTGCGTTTGGTGTATTTGAAGTAGCTCACCTGAAGCATGACCGAGAGGCTCTCGACCAGGAAGATGCCGCAGAGAAGGGGCAGCAGCAGCTCCTTGCGGATGCAGAGAGCGAAGACGGCGATGATGCCGCCGATGGAGAGCGAGCCGGTGTCGCCCATGAAGATCTGTGCCGGGAAGCTGTTGTACCAGAGGAAACCGACCAGCGCACCGGCCAGCGCTGCCGCGAAGACGACCAGTTCGCCGCTGCCCGGAATGTACATGATGTTCAGGTAGTCGGCATAGACGATGTGTCCGGAGAGATAGGCCAGGATGCCCAGTACCAGGACGATCGGGGCCGATACGCCCGTCACCAGGCCGTCGAGTCCGTCCGTGAGGTTGGCGCCGTTCGAAACGGCCGTGACCACCAGGATCGCCACGACGACGTAGAGAATCCAAGTGAGGGTGCGGTTGCCGCCCGTGAGCCAGCTGTAATCGAATTCGTTGTCCTTGACGAAGGGAATCGTGGTCTGGGTCGTCTGACGGCTCTCGGAGCTGACGATGCGCCGCTGGATGTGGTCGGCGATGGTTCGGCCGTGTTCGTCGAGGTAGATCGTTTCGACCGGTTCGGTCGTCTTTTCCCGGACGACGATGTCGGGCGAGAAGCACATGGTCGTACCTACGATAATGCCCAGGCCGACCTGTCCCACGATCTTGAAACGCCCTTTGAGCCCCTCTTTGTGGTGGCGGAAGACTTTGATGTAGTCGTCCAGAAAGCCGATCAGCCCCAGCCAGATCGTCGAAACCAGCATCAGTTGGATATAGACGTTGTCGAGCTGTCCGAAAAGCAGTACGGGGATGAGAATGGCCAGCAGGATGATTACGCCGCCCATCGTGGGCGTGCCTTTCTTCTGGAGTTGTCCTTCGAGCCCCAGATCGCGGATCTCCTCACCGATCTGTTTGCGGCGCAGGAAGTTGATGATGTTGCGTCCGAAGACGATGACGATCAGCAGGGCGATGATGATGGCTGCCGCCGCGCGGAACGAAATGTACTGGAACATACCTGCGCCGGGCAGGTTGTGAACGTTGTCGAAATATTTGAAAAGATGATAGAGCATGTCGCAGGTTAATTTTTAGCGTAGAGGGCGAAGGCACGGAGAGCCTCCTCCTTGTCGTCGAAATGGTTTTTTACGTCGCCGACGATCTGATACGTTTCGTGTCCCTTGCCGGCCAGCAGGAGGATGTCGCCCGGCTTGGCGAGCATCGCGGCCGTGCGGATGGCTTCGGCGCGGTCGGCGATCCGCAGGTAGCGGTCACCCGGGGCGAGTCCTGCGACCATGTCGTCGAGGATCGCGTCGGGATCTTCGTGGCGGGGGTTGTCCGAAGTGAGGATTGCGGTGGTCGCGTATTTTACGGCGATCTGCGCCATTTCGGGGCGTTTGGTCTTGTCCCGGTCGCCGCCGCAGCCGCACAGCACGAAGAGCTGTTGTCCCGGGCGGCGGATCTCCTCGACGGTCTGGAGCACTTTTTCCAGAGCGTCGGGCGTATGGGCGTAATCGACGATCGCCGTGGTGCCGTCGGCGGCCCGTACGAATTCGAAGCGTCCGCTTACGGGATGCAGCGTGCTCATGATTTGGAGCACCTCTTCGCGGTCGGCGCCCAGCAGCAGGGCTGCGGCATAGACGCAGAGCAGGTTGTAAGCATTGAAGCGGCCGAGGAAATGGACCCATACTTCACGTCCGTCGATGCGCAGTTCCATACCGTCGGGGTGTGTTTCGAGGATCTTGCATCGGAAGTCGGCCATCGATTGCAGCGAGAGGGTTTTGACGGTCGCCCGTGTGTTCTGCACCATGACCCGGCCGTTGCGATCGTCGATGTTTATCAGTGCGAAAGCCTCTTTCGGGAGATTGTCGAAGAAGAGTTTCTTGGCGCGGATGTACTCGGCGAAAGTCTTGTGGTAGTCCAGGTGGTCGTGGGTGATGTTCGAGAAGATGCCGCCCGTGAAATGCAGTCCTCGGATGCGCTCCTGCACGATGGCGTGCGAGGAGACCTCCATGAAGCAGTATTCGCACCCGGCTTCGACCATGCGGGCCATCATCTCGTTCAGGCGGATGGCGTCGGGGGTGGTGTGGGTCGATTCGATGCGTTCGGTGTCGATGCAGTAAACGACCGTCGAGATCAGGCCGACCTTGTAGCCCAACCCCCGGAAGAGGTCGTAGAGCAGGGTGACGGTGGTGGTTTTGCCGTTGGTGCCCGTGATACCGACCAGTTTGAGCTGACGGCTCGGGTCGCCGTAGAATGCGGCGGCCATGTCGGCCATCGCGGCGTTGGTATCCGCTACGACGACGTAGCAGACCGACGGGGCGAGGTGTTCGGGCAGCCGCTGGCAGACGACGGCTGCGGCACCGGCGGTGACGGCCGCGTCGATGTAGGCGTGCCCGTCGCTTTGGGTGCCGCTCACGGCGAAGAAGCAGTCCCCGGGAGCGATGCGGCGGGAGTCATACGCCAGTCTGCTCACACGTGTATCGGAGTTGCCTTCCACGCGGAGCACCTGTGTCGCCTTGATTAATTCTTGAATTTGTTTCATCTCTTTATTTGAGTGTTATGGTTACGGCTCCCCCGCGCGAGATCCGCGTGCCGGGAGCGATGCTTTGGTATTGGACGGAGCCTCGTCCCGAGAAGGAAACTCTGAGGCCCCGGCTTTCGAGCAGGAACAGGGCGTCTTTGAGTCCCATGCCTACGACGTTGGGCATCGTTTGGTCGTCCTGTGCGAGCGTCGAGATCGTGACGTTCGAGAGGGAGTCGATCCGTACCGTTCCCCAGCCTTTGCGGTCTTCGAACGAGGTGCGGGGCGAGAATTTGTCGGCGATGCGGCGGATTTGGGCGATGTCGCCGCCTTTGATTCGCCGGGGATAGTGTTTTTCCCCTGAATTTTCCGGCGAGAGATCCCAGTCGTGCTCCCGGTTGTAGAGGTAGGTGACGACCTTCTTGACCACCGGACCCGAGAGCGGGCCGCCGTAATAGGATTTGCCGGCCTGCCGTTTGGTGTGGATCGTCGTGAGCACCGTGTAGCGGGGGTTGTGAGCCGGGAAGTAGGCGACCATGCTGCCGATGTAGTAGCCGTCGCGGTAGCCGATCTTGTCGTCGGCGTATTGGGCCGTACCGGTCTTGGCCGCTACGGTGTAGAGGGTCGTGTCGCGGAAAAATCCAGCACCCGTACCTTCCGTGCCGACGCTTTCGAGAAGTTTGCGGACCTCGCGCAGCGTGCGTTCGGAGCATATCTTGTCCACGAGCGTTCGGGCCTTGAAATGTTCGACCACGTCGTCGCCCCGGCGCAGCTCCCGAACCAGGATCGGAGAGATCATCTTGCCGTCGTTGGCAATGGCGTTGTAGAGGGTGATGACCTGGATCGGGGAGAGTTTGATACGATAGCCGAACGAGCGGCGTACGAGCATACTGTTGGGGTCGGGCACCTCCTTCCAATCCTGAAAGAGCGGTTTTTTCTCGCCGAAAGCCTCCAGTCCGACGGTTTGGTCGAGGTGCAGCTTTTTCATGAAGTCGCTGTAACGCTCCTTGTTGTCGGCATAACGCTCCCAGATCGCCTTGGCGAAATAGACGTTCGACGACTGGGCGACCGCCGTGCGGAAATCCATGTCGTTGAATCCGGCGTGCGAATCCTGCACCCGGATGCCGCCGACCTTCACCACACGTCCGTTGCCCGTGTCGTAGGTCTGGTCCAGCGGCATATCCGCGTCGTCCAGCAACAGCAGCATCGAAGCCAGCTTGAAGGTCGAGCCCGGCTCCGTGTTACGCCCGATGGCGTAGTTCTCCCGCTCGGCGTATCCGCCGCCGGGGGTGCGGCCCAGATTCACGAGGGCGAGGATTTCGCCCGTGCGGACCTCCATCACGATCGTGGTACCCCAGATGGCGTTCTGGGCTTCGAGCTGTTCGCGCAGGTAACGGTTCGCCACGTCCTGCACATCGAGATCGAGCGTCGTGACCACGTCCAGTCCGTCGATCGGGTCGATGTTGTCGCCGTCCACGACGCGGCCGTAAAAACCCCGGGCGATGCGTTGGCGCGTGGCCCGACCGTCGCGGCCGGCCAACTCTTCGCGATAGACGGCCTCGATGCCGTAGTTGCCTCGGTCGCCGGTCAGTCCGATCGTGCGGCGCCCCAGTTCGCCCTGCGGATAGATGCGTTCGTCGCTTTCACGCAGGTTGTAAACCATGCCCATGTTCCAGTTCAGGAGCGGGTATTTGCGCAGGGTTTCCCATTCGGTGTAGTCGATGTCGCGGGGAAAGATTTGGACGGGAGTGTGGTCGCGCAGGGTATCGTAGAGTTTTTTCGGCACGAATTCCCGGTCCAAAATCCGGTCGATCCAGCGGGCGATGCGTCCTTCGGAGCGGGGAACGAGGGTGTCCTTGCGGTATTTTACCTGGTAGTGTTTGGCATGCTGCGTGCGGAACATGCGACGGTATTCGGCTGCGGATCTGTCGCCGAAATAGGCGGCAAGTAGTTTGGACAGCGAGTCGCTCTGTTCGTGGAACGTACGCACGGAGTCGAGCCCCGGGCTGCCGAAATCGAATTCGACGCGGTAGCGGAAGATCGAGGTGGCCAGCGGATCTCCGTCCCGCGTGAGGATGTTGCCCCGCTGGGCCGGGATGATCTGTTCGGTGAAGATGCGTCCGGCGAGCCGTTCGGCATTGTAGGCGACCTCCGAGCTGAAGAGCTGCACCCATACCAGACGTGCGAAGATGAGCAGTCCCGCCAGGATGAAGAGGATGTAGAGCAACCTCACCCGCAGCAGGATGTCGCTTTTGATGCGCGATTTTTCCGGTTTCATCTTGCTCATCAGTCGTCGAGAATTTCACCCGGAACGACCGGGTCGTACAAGTCGATGCCCCGTCGGCGCAGCTCTTCGAGGATGGCCGAGTGGGTCGTATGGCGGAAACGCTGCTCCTGAAGGCGCGTCGAGCGCTCGCGCAGCATCTGGACCTCGCGGTAAAGCCGCGAGTATTTCATGTCGAGGTGCAGCGCCGTGAACATTACGAAGATGCTGACGAAAAACATCGCGGCGATGCAAATCATGTAACGATAGTATTCCGAGGCTCCTTTCCGAACCAGAATATTGCCCGAAAAGAGGAGCCAGAAGATGTTCGAGCGGCGGCGCTCCTCCTTGCGCTGCTCCTCCTGCCGGGCCTCCTCTTCGGCCTGCTCCCGCTCCCGGTCGGCACGAATTTCCTCGTCGGCTTCGCCGCTCTGCACGCGCAGCACTTCGCGCCGGATGCGGCGGGCGAGCTCTTCCTCCCGCTCCCGGGCGGCACGCTCCTCGTCGGTGACGGGGTCGAATTCGTGGTCGTTGTATTTCATGTCGGTCGGAAACGGTTATTGGCGTACGATTTTGGCAGCGGCTCGCAGTTTGGCCGAGCGCGAACGCGGGTTGCGGACGAGCTCTTCCGAGGAGGGAGTGACGGCCTTGCGCGTAATGATTTCGAACGGCGTTTCGGGCTTGCCGAAGAAATCCTTTTCGATGCGCCCCTCGAAATTACCGCTGCGCAGGAAGTTCTTCACCAGCCGGTCTTCGAGCGAGTGGTAGGAGATCACTACCAGCCGTCCGCCGGGGCGCAGCACCTTGAGGCTCTGTTCCAGCGCCATTTTGAGCGCTTCCATTTCTCCGTTTACTTCGATGCGCAGGGCCTGGAACAGCTTGGTCAGGAATTTCGATTCGTCCTTTTTCGGGGTACAGGGCGCTACGGCCGCAACCAGGTCTGCGGTGGTCAGGATCGGCTGCGCGGTCCGTGCGCGGACGATGCAGGCGGCGACTTTCCAGGGGGTGTCGATTTCGCCCCAATCGCCCAGGATGCGGGTCAGGGCATCGGCGTCGAGCGTGTTCACCAGGTCGGCCGCCGTGCCTCCTCCGCGCTGATTCATCCGCATGTCGAGCGGTGCTGAACCCCGGAACGAGAATCCCCGTTCGACGGCATCGAAATGGTGGGACGACACGCCCAGGTCGGCCAGGATACCATCGACCCGGGTTACTCCGTGCAGCCGCAGGGCGCCCCGCATGAAGCGGAAGTTGCTTTCGACGTAATGGAAGCGGCTGTCTTCCGGGCAGTTGTCCCGGGTATCCCGATCCTGATCGAAGGCGTAAAGACGTCCCCGGTCGCCCAGTGCCGACAGGATGCGGCGCGAATGTCCGCCACCGCCGAAGGTGAGATCGACATAGGTTCCTGCAGGATCGATGTCGAGCAGTCGGACGGACTCTTCGAGCAGGACGGGCGTATGATAGACGGAGGTCATTTGGCTTCGATATATATTTAGGGTGTAAAGTTAGGCAATTTGCAGGGAAAAATCGTTATCTTTACCGAAGAAAAAACGGTTGAGAACGGTCGTACTCCGGAAGGCCGGGGTGTCCCGCTTCCGGGATCTCCCTGTACCGATGCGGAGTTTCGATTGGAAATCCGAGCGTAGGTGCGATAGGTGCAAATCGGGCGTCGTACGACTTTCGACCGATAATTAAAAGGGTTACGTTATGCCGAAAATAGATGTCGATGCCGTGCTTGCGGCAAAGGCTCCCCGGATCGCCCGATGGGTGCCGGGATTCGTTATCCGCTGGCTCAAGCGCACGATCCATCAGGACGAAATCAACTATATTCTGGATGAGTATTCCGCGCTTCCTCCTCAGCAGTTTATCCAGGCTTGTTTTAAGTTCTGGGGAGTGACCTATTCGGTCGAAGGGCTCGAAAATCTCGATCCGAAGGGACGGTATCTCTTTGCGTCGAACCATCCTTTCGGGGGAATGGACGGTATGATGCTGGCCGACGAGCTGGTCGGATATTTCGGCGATGCGCGGGTGATCGTGAACGATTTGCTGATGCACGTCGAGCCGCTGCGACCGCTCTGGATTCCGGTGAACAAGCACGGTTCGCAATGCGGGGAATACCTGCGCAGGTTCGACGAAGCTTTCGCAAGCGACTGTCCGATTCTGACCTTCCCGGCCGGGCTTTGTTCGCGCCGTCGGCAGGGGGTGGTGTCCGATTTGCCGTGGCGTTCGAATTTCGTCAAGCGGGCGGCGGCGTCCGGGCGCCGGATCGTGCCGGTTTTCGTCGAGGGCGAACTATCCGATTTCTTTTACCGCCTTTCCAATTTTCGGACGAAGATAGGTATCCGGTTCAATATCGAGATGCTCTATCTGCCCGACGAGATGTTTTCGCAGAAGGGAAAACATTTCCGGATACTGGTCGGGGAGCCTGTTTCGACGGACGAGCTGGTCGAATGCGGATCGTGGCAGCAGCGGGCGGATTACGTACGCGAAAAGGCGTATTCTTTGGAAAAAAAGTTGCGTGCCGAAGCAAAACACGGATAAATTGTTTAGTTTTGCTCTAAATTTAACAGCATGGAACCCATCATAGAGCCTGTAAGCCGAAGTCTGTTGCTCGCGGAATTGACCCCTGAACGCAAGGTCCGAAATACGAACAAGGCTTCGAATGAAATCTATATTTTCGATGCCGCCGAATGCCCGTCCCTGCTGCGGGAGATCGGACGCCTGCGGGAGGTCGCCTTCCGGTCGGCGGGGGGCGGAACGGGGCTCGCCGTGGATATAGACGAGGAGGATCTCGCCGGCGACGGTTATTACCAGTTGATCGTCTGGGACCCTGCGGAGCAGGAGATCGTGGGCGGTTATCGCTTTATCGTCTGCACGTCGGAAAATCCCCGGCATCTTTCCACTGAACATTATTTCACCTTCAGCGACAAATTCCGCAAGGAATACCTGCCCTATACCATCGAACTGGGGCGTTCGTTCGTACAGCCTTCCTATCAGTCGCGCGGCAATTCGAAGAGTATCTATGCGCTGGACAACCTCTGGGACGGTTTGGGGGCGCTTGTGGTGCTGAATCCCAAGGTGAAATACCTTTTCGGCAAGGTGACGATGTACGCTTCGTACAAGGCTATGGCACGCAATGCCCTGATCTGGTTCCTGCGCCGTTATTTTCCCGATCCCGATCATCTGGTGGCGGGTAAAAATCCCGTGCAGCTCGATTTGGACGATCCCTATTACGAGCATTTTTTCACGGGCAAGACCTATGAGGAGAATTACCGTATCCTGATCCAGCGCATCCGCGAGTTCAACGAGAACATTCCTCCGCTGATCAATGCCTATATGAATCTCTCGCCTACGATGCGGGTGTTCGATACGGTAATCAACACCGATTTCGGCGGTGTGGAGGAGACGGGTATTCTGCTGACCATTCCGGACATTTATCCCGAGAAAAAACAGCGTTATATGCGTTGGCAGGGGTGGCGTGAAAACCTCAAGCAGCGCCGGGAACATTTCCGCCTCCGCCTGCAGGAGCATCTCTCGCGTATCGGGAAAAGATGGGAAGTGTAGTCGAGCCGGATTTTCCCGGGTCGGATGTCTTATTTTGATAAAATTACGCCTTTTCGGTGTAATTTTTTTGTTTATGGATGCGGAATTTCTCGAAAAATTGTAATTTTATAGAGAAAAGAGAAGTTTGTATGCGTACAAGATTGGTAGTGTCTTTTTTTATCTGTTTTTTGCTGCAGGCATGCTCCGGAGCTTCGACGACGAAGACGAATGGAGTGTCGAACACATCGGGAAACGATCAGGCCGGATGTATCGCCTTGGATACGATCGGCATCGATGGTGCGGTCGAGAAGTTCGTATGGAACGAAGAGGATGGAATCGGCTTCTTAATTCAGGATAATAGCTATTTGGACTTTATTAAATCGTCTTTCACATCGAGGCCGGTGTTTGCTATGCAGGCTGCTGACGGTCGAATAACCTATTCGACGGAGGATTTGATGAAAGAGATGTGGCCGAAAGAGCGGATCGAGGATCCTGTTTCGGTCGTAGCTTGGCGACCGTATGGATTTGCGTTACAAGAGGACGGGAGTTTTTTTCTTCCGGTCGGTGTGGCGCAGTATGATGAGAAGGGGTGCCGGAGCGTGCCTATGCTCGGCCGGTACCGGGGAAATCTGGCTGAAATGACACTCGATTTCGAAAATATGTTCTCCGCTGTGGAGTTGCGATTGAGGAAAGACAGCTTCGCTCTCGAACCGATTAAGGTGAAACAAGTTATTTTGCAGGGAAACGACGGTGAAATTCTGGCAGGATCGATCAAGGTGGTAGCCAGTAGGCAGGAGCTGCCCGACAGTGTGTGCGAAGAGAGGAAAGTCAGTCCTTGCGTCGTATTGGATTGCGGATCGGGGGTGGAGCTGACGGAAGAATCGACCTCTTTTTATCTGCCTGTACTGCCTGTGGAGTTTCGCCGAGGGTATTCGTTAACGGTCGTGACGGATCGTGACAGCGGGAATATGTTCAGGATTCAATGCGGTGGCAAATTCCCCCGTAAGATTGAAAAAAGGTCGGATATACCGTGCGGCGGATACGATTGTTCGCCCGGCGTATCTGCAATACATGATTCCCGATCCCAATTTCCGGGCTTATCTTTTGGAACAGGGGTATATCGAAGAGATCGGCGAAAACGGGAGCCGGGTCGTAGTAACACCTGCCGGTCGGGCTGCGACGAAGATAGATTGTTCGAGGCGGGGTATCGCTTCCTTAGCAGGAATCGAGTATTTCCCGCTGTTGGAGGAGTTGAATTGCTGTATGAATATGATATCGACGTTGGATTTGACGCAGAATCCTCGTTTGGTAAAGTTGGATTGTTCGGGAAATTGTCTTAAATCCTTGGATGTAAGCCATAATTCGGTGCTAATGGAGTTACGGTGCATGTTGAATGAGCTGGTGGCATTGGAAACGGATCGGAATCCGAAGCTGACTGTTTTGCATTGTGCATTTAATCGCTCGTTGAAAGCGTTGGATGTGACTGGTAATCCCCTGTTGAAAGAGTTGGTGTGCACGGAAAACAGTCTGTCGAGTTTGGATGTGTCGCATAATTTGGAACTGAAAAAACTTATGTGCGGAAATGGTTTTGTCAAAAAGAACCGTTTGGAAACCCTGGATGTTAGTAAAAATACCAAACTCGACACGTTGGAATGCTCGGGCTGTTGGCTGAAAACCTTGGATGTCAGTCGGAACCGGGATTTGATATATTTGAATTGCAGTAGAAATGAATTGGAGCGTCTGAATCTCGGCGCTGTTCCGAATTTGAAGGAATTGGATTGTCCCATGAATAAATTGAGCCGACTGGACGTATCTCGTTGCAAGGCTCTGACATGGATTTCGTGCGACAGGAACTCGCTCTCCTCGTTAGATGTATCCCACAACCGGTCGTTAAATTGGCTGTCGTGTGGTGAAAATTTGCTTACTACGTTGGATGTGTCGCATAATTCGGTGTTGGAAACGTTGTGGTGTAATGACAACCAATTGACTACGTTGGATCTTTCGGGAAATCCGATTTTGAGAAAGCTGTATTGTTGCAATAACCGGTTGTCCTCTTTGGACTTGAGTAAAAATAAATTCTTGGAACCGAGGAATGTGTCCGATCACGGGAACTGTTTCCCGGAGGAAGAGGGTTCGATTGTGGTTAATTCCTGCTGTTTCTGAAAAATGAAAAAGGGGCTGTCTAACAGTTTTAGACAGCCCCTTTCGTTGCTTTTTGGTTTTACCGCGACGCGGCGATATTCGAGCTGTGCATGCCCCGGGAATCGCGGGCCCAGTCGTCCCTGGCGCGGAGTACCTGTTCGATGATGTCGCGCACGCAGCCGTGCCCGCCCGCGAACTCCGAAACGTAGCGCGAGGCTTCGATCACCTCGGATGCCGCATCCGAGGGACAGACGGGGATTCCGACTGCCTTCATACACTCCAGGTCCGGGATGTCGTCGCCCATGTAGATGACGTTCGCCGGATCGAGTCCGTGGCGTGCGAAGAAATCCTGCATGGCCGATATTTTGTCCATGCAGTCCAGGTAAACATCTGTGATTCCCAGCATTTTGAGCCGGTGGTCGAGCGTTGCGCCCCGTCCGCCCGTGATGATGCACACTTTGTAGCCCATACGGAGCGCATAGGCGATGGCATAGCCGTCCTTGGCATAGTATTTTCGGATGAAATCCCCATCGACCAGGGGCATGATTCCCCCGTCGGTCATTACGCCGTCCACGTCGAAAATGAACGCTTCGGTCTTTACGATGTCTTCTTTGAAGTTTCCCATATATCTTGACTTAATGATTCATAAATTCGTAACAGTCGCGGATCGTGAGCGAGTGCGGCTTCGTGCCGCCGCAACGTCGGCAGGTCGCCGCGTACGGCAGGCCCGGTCTGCACCCGATGCGGATCGCCCGAATCGACGGCTTTGGCTGCGGTTTCGGCGATCAGGGGTTTCAGTACGTCGAAGGGCAGTTCGGTCCCGTGCAAAATCTCGCCTCCCAATGCGTAGAGGTGATTGACGAAATTGCAGGCGAAAACCGCGGCCAGGTGAAGGCGTACGCGACGGTCGGAGTCGGCACGATATACCGTGCGGCTCAGATTGCGGGCGAACGCTTCGAGCTCCGAGGTGAAGGAGTCGTCGTTTCCTTCGACGAAAAGAGGTATTTTGGCAAAATCCACGCTGCGGCCTTGGGTAAAGGTTTGCAGGGGATAGAGAACGCCCCGACGGTCGAAGCGTGCGGGAAGAGCCTCTATTCCGATGCCTCCGGCCGTATGTACCACAGCGGCTTCGGCGGGTATGGGCAGGCTTTCGGCCAGCGTGGTGATCGCCGCATCGCTGACGGCCAGGATGTAGAGGTCTGCGGCGGCCAGCTCGCGCGGATCGGAGCTCCACGCGGTGCCGTTTTCGAGGGCGAGTGCTGTACCTCGTTTCGCGTTGCGGGCGAAGATCTGGAGCAATGTTGCTCCTTCCGTGCGGCTTATCGCGCGGGCGAGCGCTTCGGCCAGGTTGCCGCTGCCTATGAGGACGATATTTTTCATCTTTCCGAGTGTTTCGATTCGGGTTGCGGCCCGGAAGCCGGTTTGCGGGCGGCGTTCACTGCGTCGTCCAGGTCGATGAGCCGAAGCCGGTCGCCCGCTGTACGGCAGGCCGTCTGAAGCTCGTCGAGCGCGCGGTCTATTCGGCGCGTTTCTTCGGTCGCGGCGAAGTAGAGGCGTGTCGAACTGTAATTGTCTATGGTTCTGAAAATGTTGTAGAGCGTCATTTCGTGGATGTCCCGTCCGGGGGCGAAGGCCACTTCGCGGTCGTCGTCCGGATTCCGGATTTCGATCAGCAGTCCCGTGCGCACGAGCTGGTGCAGGACATCGTTCACGATGCGGGTGGGTAGCGAGAGTCGGCGGCGGAGTTCGTCGATGGGGAGCGCCCCTTCGTTTTCCCGAAAGCGGTGTACGACCTGAAGCATGACGGCCAGGATGATCCTGCGTCGTCGGTCGTAGCTGATGCCGAGCGATTCGCGCTCTTCGGCGAAACGGTCGATGTTCTGGTAGGCGAACGAGAGTTCGCCGCCGAAGAGCAGGATTTCCCACGAGATTTGCAGCCATAACAGAAAGAGCGGCAGGGCTGCGAAACTGCCGTAAATCGCGTTGTAGGAGGTCATCCATCCTTGCAGATAGAGGTAGCCCCACTGAAAGAGCATGAAGACCGTTCCTGCGACGATACCCGCCATGAAGGCGCTGCGCCACAGGACTTTCGTATTGGGTACGACGGCATAGATCAGGGTGAAGCTGCCCCAGATGATGACCAGGGCCGAGAGTTTCGAAAGAAGGATGCCGAGGAACGTATTCCCTGCGTCGAAGAACCGGAGCAGATAACCTCCCATCGTGCTGGCCACGAGCCAGAGGATCGGGGCGACCATCGCGATGACGATGTAGTTGAGGTATTGGCGGGCGATATTGCGCGAGGACTGAACCTCCCAGATGTTGTTGAAAGCGCTCTCCACCGACCCGAAGACCCGGATGACGGCCCAGAAAAGGGTTACGACGCTGACCAGGGCGATAAGCCCGCTCTGCGTATTGGCGAGGGCTTTGCGGGCGAATTCCACCATGTAGTCCAGCACTTCGACGTTTTGCGGGAAAAGGGCGTAGAGATCGTCGATCAGGCCGTCCAGAAGCCCGAATCCCTTGACTACGGCGAATACCAGCGCCAGGATCGGGACGATCGAGATGAGCGTATAGAACGTCAGGGCGGCGCTGCGCACGATCGTATCGTGGGCGATCAGCCCGCGTGCCGTGTAGAACAGCAGCTTGTACTGTCTGACGGCCCACCGGACGCGGGGATTGCGGTAGGAGTCCTCGTTGCGCCGCAGGATCGTGTCCGTGAAGTAGGTGAAGACGTTCTTGACTTTCATTTCGGGACGTTTCTCAAAGGTAGCTATTTTAGACGGATCGTCCAATAATCCTGCCCGATTTTCGTGAAGGCGATCCGTCGCTCGCCGCCTTCGCGTATGCCAAGCCGTGCGGCGATTTCAGCCGCCGTGAGCGGGAAATCCTGTTTCAGAATCGTCAGCCGGTTGCCGGAAAGCTCCCGTTTCAGTTGCTTGGGGGTGTAGGGCTCGATCCGCTCGATCTCCAGCCAGCGGCCCAATGTGTCTTCGGACTTTTCCGCTGCGAATCCGTAGCCGTTCGGACTCCAGATGTCGGCGCGACCTTGCAGGTAGGTCGGCGCCAGCCGGGCTTTTTGAAGCGCTACGTCGGGGATCAGCAGCCAGCGGTAAGCGGCCGGATCGAAGGGCTTGTCGCAGGGAGTTGCACGGGCTTCGGCGGGCGGACAGGAAAATTCTCCCAGTCCGAGCGCAACGGCCGTCAGCAGGGGACCCGTGCCGTCGGCATAGACGACGACTTCCTTGCATTCGTCGTGCAGCGACACCACCTCCGTGCGGCAGGGACCGAAGAGCCGGAAGGTTTCACCGACGTCGAACAGCGGGGAGTTCTTGACGCAGAGGTTCGGGGCGATGCGACGGAGTTCCGGCAGCAGCTTCGGTATGTCGGGAGAACAATCCTCCAGCCGCACCAGCTTGCGCCCTTCGGCGCTGCGTCGGTCGGGGTCGGCGTAGATCCAGTCGAAGTGGTCCCGGGTCGAGGCGAGGAACGCCTCGGCGGAGGAGTTGATAACCCGTATGTTCGTTGCGCCCAGCCGCCGGAAATTCTCTCCGGCGACGGCCGCCAGCGTCGCATCCCGTTCGAGGGTGATGACTTCGCGGAAGCGTTTCGAGAGGTAGAGGGCATCGACGCCCAGTCCGCAGGTAAGGTCGAGCACCCGTTCCCCGCTGCAACTCTTGCGGGCCGCGCACGCCTCGCTCGAGGCCTGTTCGAAAGCCAGCGGCGGGAGGATGCAGCGGGCTTCGTAGTAGGAGGGGAGTTTCGTCCGCGCCCGCGCGAGGTATTTGACCTGCGTGGCGACGAGTGCCGCATGCGGAATACGCTTGTCGAGGGCGATCGCCGCAGGGTCGCGGCCGATTTGCTCTTCGACGGTACGCCGCACTTCGGGAGTCAGCAGCAGTCGGTATTGTTCCGGAGTCATCATTCCGGGAGCGAAGATACCGATTTTTTCCGTTCGGCGCTCCATAGGAGCAGGGTTGCGAAGATGAAAAGTCCGTAAACGATCCAGCATTGGGTCGTCGTGAGCCGGATGTCGAGGGCGGCTGCCGGAAGTGCCGCTGCAGCTCGGATCAGTTCGTTCTGTGCCCGGGCTGCGAATCCTGCGACGACCGAGAAGAGCGGTGCGAGCACTGTTCCCGGGATCACGAGCCAGAGCGTGCAGCTCCCGACCACGACGTAGGAGAGCAGGATGACGACGGGGTTGAGTGCCAGCCCGACGACCGAGATCTGGCCGAAGGTATGGGAGATAAGGGGTGCGGTCGCAGCGGACGCTGAAAATCCGATGGCGAGGGTTGCGGTCAGCATATCGATGCTTTTGCGGCGTGTTCGCAGGAGGCGGCAGAGGGGGAGTCCCCAGGCGATGATGCCGGCGACGGCGATGAAGGAGAGTTGGAAGCTGATGTCGAACAGGTAATCGGGATGGAAGAGCAGCATGACGAAGGCTACACCGGCGAGCGTGTTCATCCCGACGTATTCCGACGACGAGGCCAGGGCGAATTGCAGGACGGAGAACATCAGCGTGGCCCGGACGACGCTGGGCGGGAATCCCGTCGTGGCGGCATAGAGCCAGATGAGCAGGATGACCGCGATATTGCGCAGGATGTGTCCGTGCCGGAAGAGCGGCAGCCACCAGAGCAGCAGGTTGGCGAGCAGAAAGACGATACCCACGTGCAACCCCGAGACGGCGAGCAGGTGCGAGGTCCCGCTGCGCGAGTAGGCCGCACGGAGTGCAGGGGAGAGCGAGCGGCGATCCCCGGCCGTCATAGCGTTGCAGAGGGCCTGTTCGTCGGGTGCCAGGGCCAGACGGTCGAGCCGTGCGACGGCCCGTTCGTGCAGGAACAGGGAGAGGTGCTTCGGGGAAAGCTCCCGGTGCAGGGTGTCGCGCAGCAGCAGGCTTGAGCGGTTCAGGTAGAGGGTGCCGACGTATCCCCGGCGGGTCATCAGCCGTCCGTAGCCGCCGTGACGGGCGGTGAAAGGGTAGATTTTGCCGCGTACGACGGCTCGGTCGCCGGGATTCAGTGCGGTCGAAGAGTCGCATCGCACCACGAGGTTTCCGGCAGCAGGGAGCCATTCTCCGGTTGCGGAGTTCCGCCGGGCGCGGATCGTTGTGCCGGAGGCCGTTTTGCCTTCCCGTTCGGAGAGGCGTTCCCGGACGACGATTTCGTATTCGCCCGGAGTGCCAGTCGGCGGAGCGGGAGTGTGTCTCAGTTCGGTGACGGTCATGCCGAAAAGCAGAATGGCTCCCAGGATGGCGAGGTTTGCGCCCCGGTCGTCGGCGAGCAGTGCCAGGATACCGCAGACGAGGAATCCGCCTACTAACAACCACAGCGGCAGTACGTAGTGGTCGGCCAGCAGGATGCCGGCCGCGAGCGGCGGCAATGCGCGGAGCAGGGGCATGCGCCGGAGTTTCGACCGGAGGTTTTCGGACTTGAGTCGTAGCATAACGGAGCCGGATCGCGGGAAATGGACGGAGAACCGGGCTTTGACTTTGTGTTTTTTTCGTTTTCTGCGTTCGGTGGGACCTCGCGGGCAGTCGCGGGCCTCGTCGATCGGATATTTGCGGTTTGCCTCCTTTGGAGGCGGCGGAATATTCCCGCCTCTTCGTTGCATCCGCTTCGAGTGTCGGTTTTCGGATTCGGCGATTTTCCGATTCGTAAAGATAATTATTTTTCGGAAGAATAAGCCGTTCGGATGTATGGATAATACAAAACGACACGCATCAAATAGAATGATGCGTGTCGTTTTGTCGTGTCGGAGATCTTTTCGCCCGTTTAGAACGATGCGAATGTGTTCCAGTTCGAATTTTGCTCCGCTGCGGCCTGAATGTCGGCAGGCAGGTTGGCGAAGAAATTATATCCGGTCAGCGCTTCTATTTCGGCGACCGATTTGGTGTAGCTCTGGTAGCTTTCGCCCGAATAGACGCGGTGAGGCAGCCATACACCGACCGTCGATGCCGAAGAGATCTTGCCCGAAGCCTCTCTTTTGACTTTGAGCAGTACCTTGTAATAGTAGTTCGGTACGGGACAGTTCTTGGTATCCTTGGCCGGTTTGATATATGTGATCGTTTCATTACCGGTTACAGTCCGTAGGATGGCGCCCGTAACCACGTAAACCGTATCGGTCTGTTGTTGTGCGAGCGTCCGCACGTCACCTTCGAGCGAACTCCAGATGCCGGAGTTGAACCCGTTCTGAATCTGCGGCGTGGAATTCGTAGCGTAGAACGTCTGCGCACACATGGTGCCATAGGGATCCTTGTTGCGGTCGGCGTTCGGGATCTGGTGGCCGCGAGCGTAGATGTTCGAGGTGGAACCTACGTTCACTCCGTACGATCCGGCCCAGACATTGATTTGTTGCGAGGTCGGAATCCCGGGTGTCGCAGCCCACGGATCGTTCGGACGTCCCGATCCCAGGTCACCGGCCGCCAACGGGTAAGCTACCCAGTAGGCCGTGTAGGTCGAGGTGTCGTAATACATCGTGTAGTTGCGTGCCGTGTCGTAAAAGGTCCGCAGCAGCATATTGCTGCCTGCGTTGTCCTTGGCCGGAAGCTCGTACCAGGCGGCATGATCCGTCCGTGCCCCTTCGGTGGTAAAGGTTGTCGAAGAACTCTGCGGCGTGGAGCCGTTGGTCGCCGTTACGACGCCGTAAACCGTGTACGTCGTTGCGGGCAGAAGATCGGAGAGGTTGGCGGTCGCTTCGTTTCCGACAACAGCGGCAACGACACTTCCCGTGTCGCTGCCGTTCGTTGCGGAATAGAAGAACTGCACTTCGGTTGCGTAAGCGGCGTCGGTCAGACTACTGGAAACCTTCGCTGTACTCGAAGTTATGTCGCTTACGCTCGGTGTGGCAATTCCCGGGGTAGGGTCTGGGGAAGGATTATCGCCTCCCCCTTCTCCCGAGTTTCAGTTGATCGTGATGGTTTTAATCATCAACGACTTGCCGCCCGATTCGGTGTTTAACGTAAGGACGATCTCGCCGGACAGCGGAGTTTCCGATTCGACGACATACTCCTGGTTATTCGTTTTTGCCAAGGAGATCGTTTCGCCGAGTGCTTGTCCACCGACGGTTGCATTCACGGTACTTAAGTTTGCCGTATTTGCCGACATAACCAACGTGATTTTTTTGATTCCTCCGGTATAATCGGACGTTTTTATGGTGACACCGCTGGGTTTCGACCAGGAAAGACCACGATTGTTTTGATCAAATGCAGTGGGCGCTTTGCTTGCAGTCCATGTCAGTCCGTTCACCGTTAAGCCGGCAGCGATCTTGTCTTTATCCGCGCTTTCGAAGGTGTAGGTCCAAGTTTCTCCGACACCGCCTTCCGGTTTGCTGTTCTGGGTAATGAGCAATGTTGCGTTGGCTGTACCCAGTGAAGTAGTGGCGGTAAGAACGATGCGTGCTGTACGAGGTGTTGCGACCGTATTTTCTGTGGCTGCGACTTCGAGGCGATTTTCGCTGCCGTTGTAATCACCTGTGGTGATCCAGTCCGGCTGTTCGGTTCCTTCAGTGCCGTCGTAAATAGCGACGGAAACGTCTTGCGTTTCGGCGTTCTTCAACGTAACGGGGATATAGTGAGTTTCCGTATCGTTGTAAGACAGCGTTAGGGTCGTCTGATCCAACGTGATTTGAGGCAACTTGACGTATTCGGCAGGGATCAGGGTCAGATCTTTTGTCTGGGAACCGGTATAGAATCCAAAACCGTAAGCTGCCTGCGTGTTTTTCGCCAAAATACGGGACGGGGTCGCTGCCGATGCGATTTGGTAAGTACCTTCGGACTTGTTCTTGGTAATTACCAGTTCATAAGGAGTCGTAGAGGTCGTAGCGCTGTTGTCGCTCTCCCAGGAGAGATAGTTCTCGCCTTGACTGATCGTGTAGTTGTCGCCCGATTTGGTGATTGTCCAAATGAGGGTTTCATCACCCGTTTTGTAGGGATTTGACGGTGTAATTACTACGGGGGCCAAACGAGAACCGTCAGCCAGAGAACTCATTGCATAGGTTATTTCGGATTGGGTCGCCGTGATGACGTAGTCGCCGCTCAATGTTTCGGTCGCCTCTTCCGCAGCGTCGGTCATATCGACCGCGAAAGTCGAACTGTCGCCTGCTGCGAAAGCCAGGGGCCGGCCCTCCTGAACGGTTACCGTCTTGGTGAAGATCTTCGATGCGGTGGTCACGGTAACGGTGAATGTTTCACCGGCTGCCACCTCGAACGGGAAGCAGGTGAAATAGGCGGTCATGCCCGTTGCGCCGTTGGCCGTAAGGTTCATCTCCGAAGAGTAGCTCAGCGTCACGTTGTCCGAGAAATTACCGGGATAACCGTACTCCTTGACGGTGCCTGCCGTCATATCGACATAGCTACGGCCCGTGACCTTCTTATCTGGAGCCGTGAATTCGACGCCAAGGACAGGCTCCTCCGATGCGAGGTTTTTGACCGTCATCTTACCGATGGCAACGGCACGGCCGAAACTCATTTGCAGTTCGGTCGGCTGACTCTCCAGCGAGATCGATTTGGCGATCAGCAGGTCCGCGTTCGAATCGAAGCTCGTAGCGGTCGGCTGTTGAGATGTGCGTGTGACGACTTTCATGTTGGTAATATCCGTATTGTTGGACGTAATCCATGCCGAGGCGGGATAAACCGCGTTATAAACGAGCGGAGTGTTCGTATTCTCCGGGAACGATACGGCGAATTTCGCCGTGCCGTCGCTTACCGTACCTTCCTGCGAGTTGGCGTATGTGGTTTTGGAGGCGGCCGTTTCGAACACCTGAAGGTATTCGCCGGTTTCGTTCCACGAGATTTTCCCCGTCAGGGGATCATACGTCGTACGGGAACCGGATGCCGATTCGAGTTCAGACGATGCGGTGACCGTCATCGTTACTTTACGACCGTTCGACGGGTCGGAAACCGTGTCGTCTTTGGAACAGGCTGCGAACAGAGATGCACACACTGCGACAGCCAAAATGGATTTGAAAAAAGTTTTCATAGTCGTAGGATGTGTTTGTTAGTATTCTCCGTAATCGGTGTCATTAACGCTGCCGCCTGCTTCGCCGGCTCCGCCATAGTCCAGGACAGTGCTGTTGGCAAAACCTTTCTCGATCGAGATGCTGAGGATCTCAACCGAAGGAGCGGAGTACGAAGTTCCCTCCCCCTTAACCGTAGATTCGTAGTGTTTTTTCATAATCATAGAGGTATTATGTTTGAGAGTTTTTACATCGTGTCCTGGTTATGGGCTACCACAAATATAGACAATATTCAATTAAGGAACAAGAAAGAATCCAAAATTCATCGAATCTTCATATTTCGATGCGGATTATGCGTGAAAGCGTCCGAAATTTAGTATAAATTGTCGAACATGCTCTGGCTTTTGTCGTATTTCAGGTCGGCGAGGGAAGCCGCTTTGACGCCGATGTTGAAACTCCAGCTCTGATAGTGGCCGAAGGGGACCCACGCGAACGACATTTGCCAGCAATGCAGGTCGCGTGTAATGGTGATGGAGGCCGGAGTCAGCTCTTTGGCCTGGAAGTCGTAACCGCCCTGGATTGTTACACCCATTTTTGGCAGAATCGTAACGCTGCCGTTGATGCCGAGCGTTTGGGTGATGTTTTTCTGGTAGCCCGTCGTGCCGTTGTTGGTCGGTGATGCGGAGTAGCTGACCGTATAGTTGAATCCCAGGTTCCAGGGTAGCGAGAAGTCGTAGTAGGCCTGGGTCATGTATTGCCGTCGCAGGGCCGGGTTCATTTGCCCGTAAGGGTCGTAGAAAGGATTGGCGTAGGCCGGATCGACCGGGGCGCTGTTGATGTCGTTGATCGCCGGGGTGGAGTTGTCCTGGCGGGATTGGAACGTATAGCCGAACGAAGTGCTGGCCGATACCACACGGCCCGGGAAAAAGAGTTTGTTGATACGCTGGCCCTGCGGGGTGACCCGGTAAGGGTCGAGCGTAGCGTTGATATTGATGCCGAAATTTTGGAAAACGGTCGTGCGCAGCGAAATGGGGATGTTCGAAAGTCCCATGGAGTCGGCCAGGAAGTTATAGGATACCTGTCCGATGCGGAGTTCGTCGATCAGTTTGATCTTCTTCATACCCGAGGTATCGCGTTTGCTGAGCACCTTCATTTCGAGCGTCTGCGAGAGCGAGGCGTTGATGGCCATGGACTGACCGGAGCTGGGCACGCCGAAGATGCTCCCTTCGAAAGGCGAGTAGGTCTTGAAATTACCCAGCGTATCGCTCTGCACGGTCTTTACGTAGCCGTATTTCTGCTTGGAGAAGTCGGGGGCGTAGGAGAAGCTCACCGTCGGGGTGATCGTGTGGCGGATCGCCTGTACCTTGCGCGTTTTCTTCTTGGCCTCGTAGCGGCCATAGATGATCGTCGAGGCCTGCAGGCTGAAGTTGTAGTTGTACAGACGGTAGAATCCGTACTCCGGGTCGAGTTTGTCGATGCGGTTCAGCACCGGGTTCCAAACCTGCTCCTGTTTTTTGAAATACCACTTTTCGGTGTAGTTGATCGTAGGTCCGAAGTTGATGTAGTTGAAGATGTTGTACGTCGCCGAGATAGGAATGCTATGCTCGAAGCCGTACTGCATGTTCTGGAGTGTTTCCTTGGTGAAGATTTCGGACTCTTTGGCGTTGGCCTTGTTGTTGAACTTGCCGGTGTAGCGGAGCGAAATCTTTTCGTACCACCGCTGCTTGCCCATCGCCTCCTTGCGTTTGAAGGGGTAGAAGGTCGAAACGTTGAAGACGACGTTCGGCAGGGCGATCGAGAGCGTTCCGCTCTGCGAGTTCTGCGAAACGGACATGTTGGCCGAAAGGGAGAACGGTGTGCCGAGCCAGCTTTTCGAATAGGAGATCGTCGAACTTGTCTGCGTCTGGAGCGCTTCGTTCAGGCTGGTAGCCGAATAGCGGTTGTAGCCGCTGGTACGGAAATCGACCGATGCGGAGAAGGTCGATCCCGGATTGGCTTTGGGGTCTTGCGTATGCTGCCAGTAGAGCTGGAAGTTGTTCTGCTGGAGGAAGTCGGGTTCGCCCTTGTCGCCGACACGGACGTTCGAGTAGTTGAAATTCAGGGTGCCGTTGTACTTGTAACGCTTCATATAGCGCGACATCGCGGATGCCTCCCACGATCCGAGGGTGTAGATACCGCCCCGGATGGCCAGGTCCATGTGCTCTCCGAGCGTGAAGTAGTAGCCCAGGTCACGGATGTAGAATCCCTTGGTCGATTCCTCGCCGAAAGTCGGCATCAGCAGACCCGACTTGGGGCCGGAACTGAGCGGGAAGAAACCCTCGGGCAGCAGCGGAAAGTAGATGGGAACGTCTTCCAGGACCAGGTAGGCGGGACCCGTGACCACTTTCTTGCCGGGAATCACCTTCGCCTTGGTCATCGCCAGGTAGAAGTGGGGGTGGTCCGTCTGGTCGCAGGTGGTGTATTTGCCGTCCTGGATGTGGATGGTGTTGTCGTCCATCTTTTTGACGTTGTTGCCGATCAGCCAGCCGTCGCCCTCCTGAGTCGCCACGCCTTTGATTTTCGCCTTTTTGCTGCCGATGTTGTAGGTGATCGTGTCCATCGTGTAGGGATTGGCGGCTCCTTCGGTGAAAGTGGGGTTGGTAACTGTCGGTTTGCCGTCTATCGTGTCGCGCTTGCCGTGGGCGTAGATGATCTTTTCGTCCATATTGACCCGCATGAAATCTCCCTTGAGATTCATGTTCTGGTAGTTGATATCACCCTGGTTGTAGATATAGACCGTGCGGTTGCGTACGTCGTAGTAGAGCGAGTCCTGGTTTTTGCCGCTGATGATGTCGTCCAGGAAAGATTTTTTCCGGGTCGTATCGCGCTGGGTCGTGTCCTGACGCAACGAATCGCGCAGCAGCGAGTCGTTGCCGGTGGGAGCCGTACTGTCGGCGGGGGCGATCGGCGAGAGGGGAGGCGCTCCGAAGATCGAGTCGATCCTGGTGTCGAAAAGCGAATCCTGCTCCTCTTCCGTACGTGTTTCGGCGGTCGGGGGGCGGTCGGCTTCCCGTTGAAGGCGCCGAATCTCCCGGCGGGTTTCGCGGCGGGATTTTTGTACGGCTTGCGTCGGAGTGCTGTCGGGCGGTGTTTGGCGTTCGGGTGTCGCGGGATGCTGCACTCCGCCCGGCAGCGCCATGCCGAGCACCGGAAGCAGGAAGAGCAGCAGGAGTGCTCCCGAGAAGATATATTTTGCCTTTAGCCTGTCCAAAATTCCAAAAAAAATCATACCTTTGCCGACGAGTCGGCAAAACCGCCCGAAAATGGCTCCGAAGGCCTCAGTGCGGGGGTTTTAACATCCGGCAAATATAGGTAAAAAATTCAGAACCGTTAAATTTTCAGCCACTTTTGCTATGCGGAAATCGCTTTTTCTTGTTGCCCTGTTTTTGATTGCGACACTCTCTTTCAACGGAGTTGCCGCGCAGAATATTGCACAGGGCGTGCGGGTCGTCGTAATCGATGCCGGGCACGGGGGGCCGAAGTTTCCGGGAGCTCATTACAGAGGCGTTTATGAGAAAGATCTCAACCTTCAGATCGCTCTGAAGCTCGGGGCCTTGATCGAGAAGGAGATCCCCCAGTTGAAAGTGGTTTACACGCGTAAGACGGACAAGCAGTTTTCCGAAAGTCTGACCCAGGATTTGCAGGCTCGGGCCGATATCGCCAACAAGGCGGGCGGCGACCTGTTCATTTCGATCCATACCAATGCTGCGGCATCGGCGTCGGCACGGGGAGTCGAGACCCTGATTATGGGTGAGAGTCCGCTGGAGAAGAACGCCAACGAGCGGGCCCTCTATTATAACAACCAGGAGGAGCTGCTCGATATGTCGAACGAGAAGACGGCGGCGATCGTTCGGGCTTATATCCAGAACCTGCAGTTCACCTATGGTGAATACAGCGAAGCGATGGCCCGTCTGGTGCAGAAACATTACGTCAAGTCCGGGCGGCACAATCGCGGTGTGAAGCGACAGCCGCTCAAAGTGCTCTACGCTACCGATATGCCCGGTATCCTGACCGAGATAGGTTTCCTTTCCAATTCGGAGGAGTACGCTTATATGAATTCGGCGAAGGGGCAGGCTCAAATCGCACGTGCGCTGTGCGATGCGGTGAAGGATTACGTCGCTTTCGTTCGGGGTGCGCTGCTTGTCGATGACGATGCCATTTACGAACAGGCCGATGCCGATGTCGCAGAGCCGGCTTCGGCTGCCGCTTCGGACAAAGCGGATAAGGGTAGTGTCAAAACCGGGAAAGCCGAACAGGAGAAGACGTTTTATGCCGTGCAGTTGATCGCCAGCGCCAAGCGCGTGCCGCCCAAGGACCGGCAGTTCAAAAGTTACCGGGGAAAAGTCACGGAGTTCGTTACCGGCGGCCGGTTCAGGTATAAGTATTGTGTGGGGCGTTTCGATACCCGCAAGCAGGCCGAAGCCAAGTTGGCCGAGGTGCGCAGGGAGTTCCGCGATGCGTTCGTGGTGAGTTGTCGGGGCGACCGGATCGTACAGTAAATAAAACGAAAAAAACAGGTATATGAGAAGAGAAGTTAAGATCGGCATTTTCGCCGTGCTGATGATCGGCGCCCTCTGGGCGGGTATCCGCTTTCTGAAGGGGTTCGACATCTTCAGTCGCAACGCGGTCTATTATGCCGCTTACGACCAGGTCGATGGCGTGCAGAACGCTTCGCCGATTCTGATCCGGGGCGTGAAGGTGGGAGCCGTGACGGATATTTCGTTCGATCCTTCGATCGGTAACGAGGTCGTACTTCAACTGACGATCCAGCGGAAATACCGGATTCCGTCCAATTCCGAAGCCCGGATCTACAGCAACAGCATCATGGGCGCCAAAGCGATCGAAATCGCTCTGGGCGATGCCGGGACCTACCTGCAATCCGGGGACACCCTCTGTTCGAGCCGCAGCAAGGGCCTGATGGATATGGCGGGTTCGGAACTCGAATTTTTCAAGCAGAAGATGTCGCAGGTCGTGGGGGATTTGAGCCGCACGATGGATAACCTGAATCTGATTATGGAGCAGAACGCCGCGAATATCGAAGGTACGATGTCGCACCTGAATTCGATTACGGGCAGCGTAAACGGTATGTTGCTGTCGCAGCGTGCGAATCTGGAGAGCGCCGTAGCGAATTTGACCCGTTTTTCGGAGATGCTCGGCGAGAACTCTCCGCGTATGGACAGTATTATCCTGAATTTAAGCAATTTTACCGACCAAATACAGCGTGAGAATCTGGCCGGGGCGCTCGATTCGACTCTGATGAACCTCAATGCGATCTTGGCCCGTGTCAATGCCGGGGAGGGGACTGTCGGGCAGCTCGTCAGCGATCCCCGTCTGTACGAATCGCTCAACGAGGCGACTGCGAACTTGGCGTCGCTGCTGGCCAACTTGCAGGCCCATCCTGCTCGTTACGTCCATTTCTCGCTGTTCGGCCGCGATCCCGAAAAGGCCGACCGCAAGCAGCAGAAAAAAGAGGCGAAACATGCCCGGCGCGATTCGCTCAAGGCCCTGAAAGCGGCCCGATAGTTTCGAATGTTTTCTCTGTGCGATGATCTATCCGGCGAACTTTGAACAGAAAGTCGGTTTCGACCGGCTGCGTGAGCAGGTCGCGGCGCTGTGTACGATTCGCGGCGGCCGGGAAAGGTTGTGCGCCGAACAATTCAGCACTTCGCAGGCCGATGTCGAGCGGCGGCTGGCGCTGGCGGACGAGATGCGCCGTCTGCTGGAGATGGAACGGGACTTTCCGGACGACGAGTTCGTCGATGTCGATTATATCCTTTCCAAACTGAAGATCGAAGGCAGTTTCCTCGAAGTCGAGGAGGTCGTGTTGCTGCGCCGGGCGCTGGCTTCGGCGGGGGCGATCGCCGGTTTTATCCTGGGGCGCGGTGAGGAGCTATATCCCGAACTGCGGCTCCGCAGCCGGGGGATCGAGGCTTTCCCGGAGATCGTTCGGGCGATCGACGGTATCGTCGATCAGTACGGCAAGATCCGGGACGACGCTTCGCCGGAGTTGCAGCAGATCCGGCGGATGATCCGCGAGCGGGAGGGGCAGGCCGCCAAACGCCTGCAGCAGGTGTTGTCGAATGCCAAGAAAGCCGGTATCGTGGAGGCCGACGCGATGCTCTCGATCCGCGACGGCCGGGCGGTGATTCCGGTCGCAGCGGCCAATAAACGCAAGTTGCAGGGTTTCATCCACGACGAATCGGCCACGGGCAAGACCTTCTACGTCGAGCCGGTCGAGGTCGTCGAAATCAATAACGAACTCAAGGAGCTGGAGTACGCCGAGCGGCGCGAGATCGTGCGGATCCTCTCGGCCTTCACCGACTCGATTCGCCCCGAAGCGGATCGGATCGCGCTGATTGGCGACTATCTTTCGGATCTGGATATGATCCGTGCCAAAGCCCGCTGGGCCGTTGCCAACGGAGCGGTGAAGCCGATCGTTTCGACGGACGACCGGCTGGTGCTGCGCAATGCGCGGCATCCCTTGTTGCAGCAGACGCTCCGGGCGCAGGGCAAGCAGGTGGTGCCGCTCGATCTGCAACTCGACAAACGGCGTCATATCCTGGTGATTTCGGGGCCGAATGCCGGCGGCAAGTCGGTGTGTCTGAAAACTACGGGCATCATCCAATATATGTTCCAGTGCGGATTCCTGGTTCCGGCATCGGAGAATTCGGAGCTGCCCCTGTTCCGCAACCTAATGATCGACATCGGGGACGAGCAGTCGATCGACGACGATCTTTCGACCTATTCGTCGCACCTGCTCAATATGAAGAACATGCTCGCCGGAGCTTCGAACCGGACGCTGGTGCTTATCGACGAGTTCGGTTCGGGTACGGAGCCTATCATCGGCGGGGCGATCGCGGAGTCGATCCTCGAACGGCTCCGCAGTAAAGGCTGTTACGGGGTGATTACGACCCACTATGCCAACATTAAGTATTATGCGTCGAACACCGAGGGAATCGCCAACGGAGCGATGATGTTCGACGTGCAGAATATCCGGCCGCTGTTTCGGCTCGAGATCGGCAAGCCGGGCAGTTCGTTCGCGGTGGAGATCGCCCGCAAGATCGGGTTGCCGGAGGATATTATCCGCGATGCGGGCGAAAAGGCCGGCAGCGATCATATCAACCTCGAGAAACAGTTGCGTGAAATCGCCCGTGACAAACATTACTGGGAGCAGAAGCGCGACCGCATCCGGATCGCCGACCGCAAGGTCGAGGAGCTGGAACAGACCTATGCCGACCAGCTTTCGCGCATCCGGCAGGAGCGCTCGGAAATCTTGAAAAAGGCCAAGGAGGAGGCGCAGCGGATGATCGCCGACGCCAACCGTCAGATTGAGAATACGATTCGGACGATCCGCGAAGCGCAGGCCGAGAAGGAGCTTACCCAGTTGGCCCGTAAGGAGTTGAACGATTTTCGGGACAGGGTGGAGAGGACGGATGCAGCGGATGCGGCGCACGACGAACGGGTGGCCCGCGAAATGGAGAAACTCGAACGCCGCCGCCAGCGTCGTGCCGAGCGCAGACAGCAGGCCGGCGAGACTCCGGAGGTCGCACAGCCTGCCGTGCCGGAGAAACCCCGCGAGGCGGAGGTCGGCTCGAAGGTGAAGATCGCCGGGCAGGACATTCCCGGCGTGGTGCTTTCGATCAAGGGCCGGAAGGCGCAGGTGGCATTCGGACAGATTCTTACGACGGTGGATAGAAGTTCGCTCGTCGTGATCTCGGGCGCCGAATTCAAGCAGGCGACCAGGCCCGTGCAGCCGCGCACGGTGGTATCGGTCGATGTGTCGGCCCGCAAGCTCAATTTCAAGGATCATATCGATGTGCGGGGCCTGCGTGCCGCCGAAGCATTGGAGGAGGTGCGGGATTTTATCGACGACGCGATCATGGTTGGCGTCGGTACGGTCACGATCCTGCACGGCAAGGGGACGGGGGCGCTCAAGGAGGAGATCCGCCGTTATCTGCGCACGGTGCCGGAGGTCGAACGGGCTGCGGACGAACACGCCGACCGGGGCGGAGCGGGGATTACGGTGGTGACTCTGCGTATGGATTGACGGCAGTTATGTAAAGGAAAGATACGACATGAAATACATGTTATCGGAAATCGCCCGCATTTGCGGGGGCGAACTCATCGGGGAGGATTTGCCGGTGGCACGGGTGCTTACCGACAGCCGCAACTGTTCGTTCGGCGAGGAGCCGCTGTTCGTGGCCATGAAAGGTACCAATCACGACTCCCACGCCTTTATTGGCGAGATGGTTCGCCGGGATGTGAAGGCATTTCTTGCGGAGCGGAAGACGCAACTTCCGGCCGGTTGCGGCTGCGTGGTGGTTCCGAGCGCCATCGCTGCCCTCCAACAGCTTGCGGCCCATCACCGGACTCGGTTCAAGGGGCGCGTGGTCGGTATCACGGGTTCGAACGGGAAGACCGTGGTCAAGGAATGGATCGCCCAGCAGATTCCTGCCGGCGTCAAATATTTCCGGTCGCCGAAAAGTTATAATTCGCAGTTGGGCGTGGCGCTCTCGCTGCTGATGATCGAAGGGGACGAGGAGTTGGCGTTGATCGAAGCGGGGATCTCCTGTCCCGGGGAGATGGTGCGTCTGGAGCGGATGATCCGCCCCGATACGGTGATTTTCACTTCGATCGGCGAGGCGCACCAGGAAAATTTCACCTCGCTCGAGGAGAAGAGTGCCGAAAAGTTGGTGTTGGCGAAGGGAGCGCGAACCATTATTTATCATGGTGGCTCCTCCCTGCTCGAACGGATGATCCGCACGTTATACGGCGGCCGGCAGTTGCAGGACGCTGCGGAATATCCGCTGCCGGAGCAGTTGCCCGCAGGGGTTCTGGAGAGCGGGGCCGGGCGTGTCGATGCCCAGTTGGTCGGGGCGTTCTGTCGGGTGATGGGCTTTCCCGACCCCGATTTCGGCCGGATTCGGCCCGTGGCGATGCGCCTCGAGTTGAAGGAGGGAATCAACGGTTCGCTGCTGATCGACGACGCTTACAATTCGGACATCAACTCCCTCTCCATTGCGCTCGACTACCTGCATAATATGGCCGCCGGCCGTCCCATGACACTTATTCTTTCGGATATCGAGCAGAGCGGCGTCGAGGACGGAGTGCTTTACGGCGAAGTGGCCCGTCTGGTGGCCGCCGCCGGAGTGAGCCGTCTGATCGGCGTGGGAGACCGTATTCGAAATGCCGGGGCGAATTTCGCCTGCGACAGCGCCTTTTACCGCACGACCGACGAGCTGCTGCGCAACCTGCGCCGCGACGATGTGGCCGGGCGCGTGGTGCTCATCAAGGGCAGCCGTGACAGCCACTTCGAGCGGGTGAGTCATGCGCTCGAACGCAAGAGCCATACGACGGTATTGGAGGTCGATCTCGATGCCATGATCCACAACCTGAATTATTTCCGTGCGCGGCTCCGTCCCGGGGTGCGGCTCGTGGCGATGGTCAAGGCGGCCAGCTACGGCGCCGGGGATTTCGAGGTGGCCCAGATGCTCCAGCATCAGGGGGTCAATTACCTGGCCGTAGCTTTCGCCGACGAAGGGGTGCTGCTCCGCGAGCGGGGAATTAGAATGCCGATCGTCGTTCTGAATGCCGACGAGGGCAGTTTCGATCTGATGGTCGCTCACCGGCTGGAGCCCGAAATATACAATTTCCGTTCGCTGGCGTTTTTTTCGAAAGCCGTCGAACGGGTCGGAGAGGAGAGTTACCCGATCCATATCAAGCTCGATACGGGCATGCACCGGTTGGGTTTTATGGAAGGGGAGTTGGATATGCTGACCGAAACGCTGGGCGAAACTCCGTCGGTGAAGGTCGCTACGATCTTTTCGCACCTGAACTGTTCCGATATGCCCCAGGAGGATCGTTATACGCGGGAGCAGATCGCCCGTTTCGACCGTATGAGCGGCCGTCTGGCTGCGGCGCTTCCCTATCCGGTGCTTCGCCATACGGCCAATTCGGCGGCGATCGAGCGTTTCCCCGAGGCGCAGTTCGACATGTGCCGTCTGGGGTTGGGACTTTACGGTTTCGGCTTCGAGCATAACGACGAGCTGAAACCCGTTTCGACGCTCAAAAGCCGTATCGTGCAGCTCAAGCACCTGTCGGCGGGCGAAGCCGTCGGTTACGGCCGGGCGGGGAAGCTGACGCGTGACAGCGTGACGGCCACCGTGCCGATGGGGTATGCCGACGGACTGGACCGTCATCTGGGGTGCGGCCGGTGGTCGATGCTGGTCGCGGGGCGGCCCGCGCCGATCGTGGGCCGCGTCTGCATGGACAGTTGTATGATCGACGTGACCGACATTCCCGGCGTGGAGGAGGGGGACGAGGTGGTGATCTTCTCCGCGGTGCCGGGCAATACGCCCGAAGATATGGCCCGCGTACTCGATACGATCCCTTACGAGGTGATGACCTCCGTGTCGGGCCGTGTGAAACGGATTTACAGCAAAGAGTAAAAAAGAGAATCCCGACGGAGCCGGATGCCGGGGCGGTGGCAGAGGCGGGGTTTTCGATAAATGGAATGAAGATATGTCGCAGGAACGAAAACCGGGACAGCCGGGTACGCTTTACCTGATTCCGTGTCCGATCGCCGAGGATACGCCCGTGTGGGACGTGCTGCCGGCGGCGAACCGGGCCGTGATCGACTCGCTGGATTATTTCATCGTGGAGAATGTCCGCTCGGCGCGGCGTTTTCTGTCGAAGGCGGGCTTCGGCCGTCCGATCGACAGCCTGGAGTTCCGGGAGCTGAACGAGCATACGACCGATGCCCGGGCTGTGGACGAGATGGTGCGTCCGATTCTTGCGGGGCGTTCTGCCGGAGTGATCTCCGAGGCGGGTGTGCCGGGAGTGGCCGATCCCGGGGCCCTGGCGGTGGCCCGGTGTCACCGGCTCGGAATCCGCGTGGTGCCTTTGATCGGTCCTTCGTCGATCATCCTGGCAGTGATGGCGTCGGGGTTGAACGGACAGTCGTTCGCCTTCAACGGCTATCTGCCGGTCAAACCGCCCGAACGGGCCCGGGCGATCCGGACGCTGGAACGGCGTGCGACCGGCGAGAGGCAGTCGCAGGTTTTTATCGAGGCTCCTTACCGGAATGCGAAGCTGCTCGGGCAGTTGCTCGAGGTATGCGCCCCCGATACGCGGCTTACGCTGGCCGTCGATATTACCTCGCCGCAGGAGTATATCCGCACGCTGACGGTTCGTGAGTGGCGCTCGGCCCTGCTGCCGGAAATGGATAAACGGCCTGCAATTTTCATTTTGGGCTGATGCTTCTGCCGGTTGGTATATATTTTGGACAATAGAGGAGTGGAAAATCAAATAATACATCAGATATGGACAAGGAAAAGGTTTATAATGAAGCGGTTGGCGGCGACGAAGGCTTCGCGGCGGGCGATGGGTATCCCTCCTGCGACGGGGAGCCGTGTGCCAATGTGACAGATGAAAGCTCTGCCGATGCTGACACAATGGCAGGGGATAGGAATACACCGAAAGCGGCTTCGGAGGAGTTGCCTTCGCGCGACTGGGAGGCGGAGATTGCGGAGTGGCAGGACAAGTACCTGCGTTTGCAGGCCGAGTTCGACAATTTCCGCAAGCGCACGCTGCGGGAGAAGATGGAGCTGGTGCAGAGCGGAAGCGCCGAGTGCGTGAAGAATTTCCTGCCTCTGATGGACGATTTGCAGCGGGCGTTGGAAGCGATCGAGAAGAGCAATGACCTGGAGGCGCTTCGTGAGGGTGTGAAATTGATCGCACAGAAGTTCCGGGAAACGCTCAAGAAACAGAATGTGAAGGAGATCGAGGCGCTCGGACTGGAGTTGGATACCGATCACCACGAGGCGGTGGCCCGTTTCGATGCCGGGAAGGAGAAGAAGGGCAAGATCGTCGATGTGGTACAGCCCGGTTACAAGATGGGCGACAAGGTGTTGCGTTTTGCGAAAGTGGTCGTCGGAGAGTAACGGGCGTTTTCGTTTAACGGGCGCAGAGTTGCTCCGTCGCGCACTATTGTGCCGAGCGTAGAGTGTGAAAATACGACTATTGAAAAAGAATATTGAGCCGGAATCGAAGTCCGGCATTCGAATACTATGGCAGAAAAAAGAGATTACTACGAAGTGCTTGGCGTGGCGAAGAACGCCAACGCGGATGAGATAAAAAAAGCTTACCGAAAGGCGGCTATCAAGTATCACCCGGACAAGAATCCGGGGGATAAGGAGGCCGAGGAGAAGTTCAAGGAGGCGGCCGAGGCGTACGATGTGCTCTCCAATCCCGAAAAGCGAGCCAGATACGATCAGTTCGGTCATGCCGGAATGAGCGGAGCGGCCGGAGCCGGAGCCGGCGGCGGATTCGGCGGATTCGGCGGCGGATTCTCGATGGAGGACATCTTCTCGCAGTTCGGCGATATTTTCGGAGGGCATTTCGGCGGAGGCAGCTACCGGACCTCTTCGAGCGGCGGCCGTCGTGTGAATCGGGGGACGGACATCCGTGTCCGGGTGAAACTCACCCTGGCGGAGATCGCTTCCGGAACGGTCAAGAAGCTCAAGATCAACAAACAGGTCGCCTGTCCGAAGTGCGGAGGTTCGGGGGCCAAGGACGCCAATTCCTATTCGACTTGTTCGACCTGCAACGGGGCAGGCTATGTGAATCGCATCGAAAATACCTTTTTCGGTCGGATGCAGACCCAGAGCGTATGTCCTGCTTGCGGCGGTACGGGGAAGGTGATTTCCAACCCCTGCGACGAGTGCAAGGGCGAAGGGACGATCAAAGGCTCCGAAGTGGTCGAGATCCGGATCCCGGCCGGTGTGGGCGACGGAATGGTGCTGACGGTGTCGGGCAAGGGAAATGCGGCACGTCACGGCGGTGTGAACGGAGACCTGCAGGTGGTGATCGAGGAGGAGCGGAATCCGGAGTTGCTGCGCGACGGAAACGACCTGATCCACAATCTGAATATTACGGTCCCGACGGCTTTGCTCGGCGGCTCTGTCGAGGTTCCTACAGTCGATGGCCGGGCGCGGATCAAGATTGCACCGGGTACGCCTGCGGGCAAGGTGCTGCGGCTGGCCGGCAAGGGCTTGCCCGACGTGAACGGTTACGGACGCGGCGATATACTGGTCGTGGTGGATGTTACGGTCCCCGCCAAGCTCAATGCCGAGGAGAAGCGGTTGGTGGAGCAACTGGCCGCACAGCCTTCCTTCCAGCGGGCCGAGGCGTCCAAAGGACACAACATTTTCGACAGGATGAAGAGTTTCTTCCGGTAATCTACGGTCGAAAAGTCAGATCTCCCGGAGTGACATGGCTGGTTATTCCGGGAGTTTTTCGTATCTTTACCGAAGAAATAACCGGTTTGGACGGCTGCATTCCGATCGGGCGAAACACGATGTGTTGCCGGCTCCGTATTTTTTGCGGATGACGATGAAGCGTGCCGGTGTGATTCGTCGATTCGGAGCCTTGTGCGGACCGCTGCTGTCTTTACCTTAAAAAACAGAATTTTATGTCCGGTTTTACGCCGTTTAAGAAACACGCCAATAAATTCAACTACCTGCCGCGTTACTACGATCCCGAGAGAGAGGAGCGCGACCGGCGTCGTGCCGAGCTGCGCGGCGAACGTGCCGAGGATGCGGGCAAAGAGTATAAGCCGGGACAGTATATCCGTACGCAAAGCCAGGCCCGGGCGGCCCGTCGCCGCGAAGAGATGTCGCGAGGCTCCGGCCGTATGTGGATGATGGTCGTACTGGTGGCGCTGGTACTTTTGCTTATGGTGTTCGGCTATCCGCGTGTGGTCGCGTTCATTTCCGACATGCAGAAACCCAAAACCCCGCAGACCGAGGAGTTCAATCCCTACACTCCGATTACGGTCGTCCCTAACGATTATGAGGAGTAATGGCTGACCGTATCAAATTACTGCCCGAGGTCGTTGCGAACCAGATTGCCGCCGGTGAGGTGGTGAACCGTCCGTCGTCGGTGGTGAAGGAGATGATGGAGAATGCGATCGATGCCGGAGCCCGCAGCGTGAAGGTCAATTTCCGGGACGGCGGCAAGGAACTGATTCAGATCGTGGACGACGGTTGCGGCATGTCGCCCATCGACGCCCGTATGGCTTTCGACCGGCATGCTACCAGCAAGATCTCTTCGCTGGACGATATTTATGCGCTCAAGACGTTCGGCTTCCGGGGCGAGGCGCTCGCTTCGATCGCCGCCGTGTCGCAGGTGGAGCTGCGTACGCGCCAGGCGGAGGACGAAGTGGGTACGCTCACGACGGTCAATGGCGGCGAGTTCGTTTCGCAGACCCTCGCGGCTTGTCCCGTGGGGTCGCAGTTTTATGTGCGCAATCTGTTCTACAACGTGCCTGCCCGCCGTAAGTTCCTCGAAAAGAGTACGACTTCCACGGGGCAGATCAAGTCCGAGTTCCAGCGGGTCGCGCTCTGCAATCCGCAGGTGGGGTTCGAATTGCTGATGAACGATCAGCCGCTCTATCGGTTGCCCGCTGCTTCGCTGGCTTCGCGGATCGTCGATGTGGTGGGGCGCCATATCAAACAGAACTTGCTGGAAGTCGATGCCGACACGTCGATTGTGCGGGTGACGGGCTTCGTGGGCCGTCCCGCTGCCGCCAAGAAGAGCAATAGTTCGGAACAGTATCTTTTCGTGAACGGGCGTTATTTCCGCTCCCCCTATTTTTTCAAGGCGATCCTGAAGGCTTACGAGAAGCTGATTCCCGATGCCTGTTCGCCCTCCTATTTTCTCTACCTGACGATCGACCCTTCGCGGATCGACGTCAATGTCCATCCCCAGAAGACCGAAGTCAAGTTCGCCGACGAAGAGGCCGTGTGGCAGATCATCAACGCTGCCGTGCGGGAAACTCTCGCCAAGACGGGAGCGGTGCCGCTCATGGATTTCGATCAGACGGACAGCGTCGAGATTCCGGTGCTGACCAAAGGGGCCGTTTACCGTGAACCCAAGGCGATGTCGAACGAGAGTTACAACCCTTTTCGTGCGGATTACGCTTCCGATGTGTCGGAACGGATGCCCGACGTGGATTTTTCGGGCTTCGACGCTCCTTACGACGGGGAGATGCCTGTCGGAAAGGGTGTGGGGGCGGAGGATCGATACGACGAGATGATCCCTTCTGCCGGGTTCGCTCCGACCGAAATGGAGTTCATTCCTTCTGCCGGGGAACCGGTGCAACAACGGCTGATGGACGATCCTGCGGCTTGTTTCAGCGGTGTGACGGTGCTCGGCAACGGGTATGCCTCGGCGCTGTACGGCGGCAAGTGGGTGGTCGTGGACCTGCGCCGGGTGCGGGAGCGGGTGTTGTACGACAATTACCTGCTGCTCCTGACCAACGGATCGTCGGTCAGCCAGCAGCTCCTTTTCCCGGAGCGTCTCGCGTTTTCGGAAAACGAATATGCGTTGCTCGAGGAGAATGCGGTCGATTTCGCGGCGTTGGGTTTCGACCTGGAGTTTTGCGGCGGCGGAGCCGTCGAGGTAAAGGGCGTTCCGGCCGACATTCCGCACGATACGATCGACCGGTTGATTTACGAATTGCTGCAGGAGTTCGCCGTGCCTGTGGACGTTCAGGCATTGCGGCGCGAGAAGATCGCCGCTGTCATGGCTTGCAGCGGAGCCCGCAGCATGTCCCGTACGATTTCGACGGAGGAGGCCGAATCTCTGCTGGGACAGCTCTGCGAAGGCGGGAATGTCAGTTTCACGCCTTCGGGCAAGGCGGTCATGGCCGAAATCACACTGGAAGAAATCCGCAATAAACTTGGTTGAGGGGTTGCCGGAAGGGATATAATCGTTACATTTGCATCTAAATCTTACTTTGTCTATGAATAATAGCCGCTATTTTTCTTCGACGCCTCCCGTAGTGCTGAACCTGATTATCATCAATGCGTTGATGCTTCTTGCGACCGAGCTGCTGCCTGTCGGGAACAGAATCGTCGGGGCGCTGGCGCTTTTCAACGTCGAGAGTCCGTTGTTCCATTCCTACCAGTTGGTGACTTATATGTTTCTGCACGGTGGATTTTCCCACTTGTTTTTCAATATGTTCGCCTTGTGGATGTTCGGTCGTACGCTCGAATACGAGTTGGGGTCGAAGCGCTTTCTGACCTACTACATGGTGTGCGGCGTCGGCGCCGGAGTGTTGCAACTGTTGGTAGGCTGGCTGGAATACCGCTATGGCAATGTCGGTATGATGGCCTTGATGGTGCCGACGGTCGGAGCTTCGGGTGCCGTGTTCGGTCTGCTGCTTGCTTTCGGCGTGATGCACCCCAATGCGGTCATCATGCTGCTCATTCCTCCGATGCCGATGAAAGCCAAGTGGTTCGTGGTCGTGTATGGCGTGATCGAACTTTTCTTCGGCATTTCGGGCCGGATGGACGGTGTAGCCCACTTCGCCCATGTCGGCGGTATGCTGTGGGGATTTCTGCTGCTCTATTATTGGAAACACAAAGGAGTGATCCGCTATTGATCGATGAGCAGGGAGTATTACGACGATTACAGACACGGTGCTTCCCGGAAACGTCGGAAAAGTTTGCCGGGCAGCGTGTTCAACGGGGTGATGCTGATCCTTTCGGTCGCGACGGGTGCGGCCATGATCGTAACGCTGCTGGCGCCGTTCGTCCACCCGGGGCGAATCTGGATTTTTCCGGTGCTGGGGCTGGTCGCTCCGGCGGTTTATGTATTCACCCTGCTGATAACGTTGTACTGGATCATTCGGTGGCGGTGGCGCATTGCCCTTCCGCTTGTCGTTCTGCTGCTGGCGGGTCTTTTCAAGGTGCCGCTCTTCCTGAAGCCGGAATTGCGCCGTCATTACGGTGAGGAGACGAGCTCCGGCCGGGGTGCGATCACCCTGCTGACTTTCAATGTTCGCAGTTTTTATAACGATCGGGGACAGTGGAGTTTCGATGGGGTGACGGAGGTGATCCGTCGTGTGAATCCCGATATCGTCTGCTTGCAGGAGTTCAACCGTACCTTGAGCAAGGCCGAAGAGCTGGATTCTCTGCTATCCGATTACGATCGTACGGTGGTTATGGAGGGGAACGGAGGGGATCCGTTATTTCCGCTGGCGCTTTATACCAAATACCGGATCCTCGGAAAATCTCATTCGATATTGGGTCCTATGAAGCAGGACGGGCAGTCGGTATGGGTGGATCTGCTGGTGGGGGACGATACGATTCGGATCTTTAACAACCACTTGCATTCGACCGCAATTACCGTGCATGACGATAAGTATCTTTCGGAGCATCAGTTTCTTACGGATACCGCTGGCGGAGCGAAAATCAAGAATATCTTCCGCAGGTTCCGCGACAACAGCATGTTGCGGGCGGCACAGGCGGACACGATCGCTCGGGCGATCGCTGCGACTCCGGGCTGTAAGATCGTTTGCGGTGACTTTAACGATACGCCTATGTCCTATGCCTATCGGGTGATGGCACAAGACCTCGACGATGCTTTCCGGGCGAGCGGTAAGGGGTATTCCTATACTTTTCGCGGATTCATGGATGTTTTGCGGATCGATTACGTCCTCTATTCCGAAGATTTGGAGTGTCTCGATTACCAGGTTTTGTACGATGTGGATTTGTCGGATCACTATCCGGTCGTAGTCCGGTTGAGGCCGGTTAAAAAATAGTTGTTGTTATGATTTTGGATTCATTGAGAAACTGGGCTTTTTATTGCGGGGCCGATTCCCGGTTGAAGCGGGCGTTGGAATACCTCGCAGCGGCCGATTTGAATACTCTTGAGCCGGGGCGGTACGAGATCGAAGGAGCTGAAATTTTTATGAAAGTGACAGAAGGGGAGCTCAAACGGGAAGAGGAGGCTTCGCTGGAGGTGCACGATAAATATATCGACGTACAGGTATTGATCGCCGGCGAAGTCGAAACGATGGGTTGGCGGGAGCGTCGGGAGTGCCGTGTTCCCCGGGGGCCTTTCGATGCGGAAGAAGACATTCGGTTTTTTGCAGACCGGCCGCAGCTTTTCGTCGGGATCAGGCCTGGACAGTTCGTCGTTTTCGGTCCCGAGGACGCCCATGCTCCGATGATCGGTCGGGGACGGATCAAAAAGGCGGTCGTAAAGGTGATGAAATAGGGGCTTGTGCCGCGTGTCGCAGGACTCGGAAAGAGATAGAAACTAAACAGGGACGGTGCCAATGACGGCACCGTCCCTGTTTATTGCGGACGAATCGGGATTTTCTACCGGATTTTTTCGGCAATGGCTTTGGCAAGTGCCGTGCAGCATTGTGCCCCCTGATCGTCGTATCCCTGTTTCATTTCTGTCGGCTGGCAGATGGCCTCCCATTTCATTTTCTGGGCGAATTCTCCCAGCAGGCGTACCGCTGCTCCAGCCCAGGTATAGGAGCCGAAATAGGCGAATTTCCGGCAGGGAATGCAACGTTCGCTGATTTTTTGCAGCAGGGACCCGACTTCGGGGAAGAGTTCGCCGTTGTAGGTCGGAGAACCCACGATCAGCGTGTCGTATTTGAAAATGTCGCGGATGACATTCGAAATGTCGGCATACGAAAGGTTGTAAACGATGATGTTTTTTACACCCTGTACGGCCAGCTCCCGAGCGATTTTCTCGGCCATCTGGGCCGTATTGCCATACATCGAACCATAGGCGATCACCACACCCGGTTCGCCTTCGTAGCGACTCAACTGATCGTAGATACCTATTACGCGCCCGATTTCCTGCTGCCATACGGGGCCGTGCGTCGAGCAGATCGTTTCGATGGGAAGGCCGCTCAGTTTTTGGAGGGCTTTCTGTACGGGGGCGCCGTATTTGCCCACGATGCAGGCGTAGTAGCGGCGCATCTCGTCCCAGAAATGGTCCAGCGAAAGCTGGCTGTCCAGGATACCGCCGTTCAGGGCACCGAACGTGCCGAACGCATCCGCCGAGAAGAGTACCTTGTGTTCGGGGCAATAAGTGACCATCACTTCGGGCCAGTGAACCATCGGCGCCATATAGAACGAGAGGTTTTTTTGGCCGAGCGAAATGCTTTCGCCCTCTTTGACTTCCCGGGTGAGGGTATGGATGCCGTAATATCCGTCGAGCATCTGAAGGGTTTTGGCATTGCCCACGATCTGCATCTCGGGGTAGAGCAGGCGCAGGGTTTTGATCGAAGAGGAGTGGTCCGGCTCCATGTGATCGACCACCAGGTAATCGATCGGCCGGTCTTTCAGGATCGCGCGGATATTGTCGATGAACTGTTCGCCGAACGATACTTCGACCGTGTCGATCAGAGCGACTTTTTCGTCGATGACCAGGTATGAGTTGTAGGAAACGCCGTAAGGAAGCGACCACAGCGATTCGAAACGGGTCGTGGTGCGGTCATTGACGCCGACGTAGTGTATTCCGGGTAATATTTCTGTAAAAGCCATAAATTGTTTAGGTTTTGATTCGGCGCGAAGATACGAAAAAAATCGTTTCGATCCATTGCTGCCGAATTTTATATATTATAAGGTGTCGAATAAGAGCGGGGTGTAAAACCGGTATTTTTCCGCTGCTTTGTCGGGCAAATGGCTTTTCCGCGCCGGTCAGATCTTAAATTGGTCAATATGGGATTTGAAAGGAGATAAATCCGAATATACGTGCTTTTTTTGATTATTTTGAATACGGTTATTTGCTTATGAAGCAATTAATTTCTATATTTGCTCGGAACTTTTATTTCAAACTCAATTTTTAAATTAACGCTTATGATTAAGAAAATTGTACTATCGTTAATTACTGTACTGAGTTTCTGTTCGTTGGCTCTTGCGCAAAACAAGCAGGTGACGGGTACGGTTACCGATGAGAAGGGAGAACCTATCATCGGTGCTACGGTTGTGGCAGAGGGTACGTCTGCCGGTACGACGACCGGAGGAGACGGGCAGTTTACATTGACGGTTCCCGCCAATGCGACGCTCTCGATCTCTTTTATCGGTTACGAAACCCAGAAGGTGAGCGTAGCCGGTAAGACGCATATCGACGTGACTCTCGGGGAAGAGGCTACGGGCATCGAGGATGTCGTGGTGATCGGTTATGGTACGGGTAAGAAGATCGGTTCGGTGATTGGTTCTGTAGATCAGGTGAAGTCCGAGAAGATCGAAAACCGTCCCAGCACCAACGTCGTGGACGCTTTGCAGGGTCAGGTAGCCGGTCTTCAGATTATGACCGGTAACGGTGAGTTGACTTCGACTTCTTCGATCCGTATTCATGGTCTGGGTTCTATGGGTGCCGATACGTCGCCGCTGATTCTGTTGGACGGTGCGCCGATTCAGGCTTCGACGCTGCAGACGATCAACCAGAACGATATCGCTTCGGTGAACGTCCTCAAGGACGCTTCGGCGACTTCGATCTACGGTTCGCGTGCTGCCAACGGTGTTATCTATGTGCAGACCAAAACCGGTCGTCGCAACCAGGAGAGTGTCGATGTGACGCTTACGGGACAATACTCCATGTCGAGTGCCGTAGCGCCTGAATTGAATATGATGAGTGCGAACGAGATGTTGGATTATATCGGTGCGGCTGTTGCCGTTCGTTTGTCGGGCGATGCCTTGACGACTCCTGATAAGATTGCGTCCGGCCGTCAATATTTTATCCGTAATTTCGGTCTGGCTAAGTTCATGGATGAGAACTATAATCCTATGAATGACTACAAGTGGTGGAACGAGATTCTTGAGAGAAATGCGCCGATGTATCAGGTCGATCTGTCGGTTTCGGGCGGCTCGGCGAAGACCTCTTACTATTTCTCGGGTAACTATGCCAATAAGACCGGTATTCTGCCCGGTTCGGAGTTGGATCGTTACAACTTCCGTACGAATATCGATACCAGGGCTAACAACTGGCTGCGTTTGGGCTTGAACCTCGGTTTGGGTTATCAGCACAGTTCGGTTGCTGATACGGATGAATCGATGGGCGGTCTGTATGTATCGAACCCGGTGATGGCATCGTTGATTACGCCTCCTTACCAGCCTCTCTATGACGATAACGGTCAGATGCTCAATTTCTTTGATGCTACCCAAGCCATCAACCCGTTGATGACTGCAGACTATATGCCTCGCTGGCAGAATCGTATTACGATGAATGGTATGGCTTTCATTGAACTGACTCCGGTGAAGGGGCTGACGATCCGCTCCTCTCTTGCTGTGGATGCTTTTGACTGGCGTTCACACGGTGCTTCCAGCCCTGAAACTCCTACTCCTTCGGGTAAGTTCGGTACTGGTAGTGCCAGTGAACTGTTCCAGCGTTTCTATGAATGGACTTGGACCAATACCGCCGAGTACAAGCATACTTGGAATGAGGTTCATAACTTTACGGCGCTGCTCGGTGAGGAAACCCTCTATCGGAATAACAACAGCTTCTCTGTAGCTTCGATCGGTATCACCTCTTCGCGCTTCCTGAATATCGCGATGGGTACGGAAGTTTCCGGCGGTCTGCCGACCTACAGCATCGCACAGTCAGCTTCGAATTCTGTATTTGGCCGTCTTGAATATAACTTCGCAGAGCGTTATTTCATCAGCGGTTTGTTGCGTAACGACGCAAGCTCGCGTTTCGGTGAGAACAACCGCAATGCGCTTTTCTGGGCTGTCGGCGGTATGTGGAATATCAAGAATGAGACGTTCCTGCGCGACAATCAGACTATCAGTGATTTGAGTCTGAAAGTGTCTTACGGTACACAGGGTAACTCCGGTATCGGTGACTACAACCACCGTCAATATATGGCTGCGGGTTCGGCTTACGGCGGTTACACGACTTGGATGGTATCCGGTATCGGTAACCCTGATCTGATGTGGGAGAGCCAGAATACATTGACCGTGGGTGCCAATATTGAGTTGTGGAGAAAACTCTCTCTCTCGATTGAATACTATCGCCGTCAAACCAACGATATGCTGATGTCCATTCCGTTGGCTCCGTCAGGTGGTTACAGCGGTCGTGCCGGTAACGTCGGCGGTATGCGCAACTCCGGTATCGACCTTTCGTTGAACTACGATATTTACGCTTCGAAAGACTGGTTCGTGAATTTCCACGCGACTTTCAACTACAACAAGAACCAGCTGACCGATCTTTGGGAACCGGGTCTTGAATTCGCTTATATGGGCAACGGTCTGCAGGCTTACAGCGTAGGTGATCCGTTCCCGACTTGGACAATGCAGGAGTGGCGCGGTGTCGATCCTGAAACCGGTCTGGATACCTGGACTACGGCAGACGGCGGCATTACTTCCAATTTCAACCAGGCTGCTTTGGTGAATCTGGGTACTTCGCTTTATGCGCCTTATACCGGCGGTTTCGGTGTGACAGCCGCATGGAAGGGACTCAGCCTGACGGCAGACTTCTCTTGGGTTCACGGCAACTACGCGCTCAACAATACGATGTATTTCGTTGCTAATGCCGATATGGGACTCTCTTCCCAGTTCAACCAGTGCGACCTGGCATGGGACTATTGGCAGCAGGAAGGCGACCAGGCGAGATATCCCCGTCTGGACCAGGCGATCAATTTTGACAGCCGTATGCTTGAGAAGGCTTCGTTCCTGCGTCTGAAGTATATCCAGTTGGCTTATACGCTCCCGAGCCATATTATGGAGAAGACGAAGTTCATCAAGGGCCTTAAGGTTTGGGTCGGTGGCCGTAACCTCTGGACTGTGACGGGCTATAACGGCCTGGATCCTGAGGCTGCAGAGAAGGGTGTCGATGTCGATACTTATCCGAATACGCGCGAGTTCACTTTCGGCCTTGAGTTTAAGTTCTAATTTTCAGTGTTCATTATAAAAAAATAAATACAAGGCTTAGACTATGAAAAAGATAATAAATTCGATTTTGGCATTCGTTACCCTCTTTTCTGTGACGTCGTGCGACTTGGATATGGACCCCGAAACGGCGATCCGGCCCGAGGATGCGTACACCATGGAATATTGCGAGGGTGTGAGAGGTTACGTTTATGTGGACCTGAAAGCGCTCCTTTCCGGTAGTTTCTACTCGATACCGGACCTTTATGTGGATGTTCTGAATGTTTGCATCGGTAGCGGTAATCAGGGTATCTATCCTTTCAACTGGCGTTTGTATCCCACTGATCAGGATGTAACGTCGTTCTGGTCCAGTTATTATACGACGATGATGCATATCAACTATGCGATCCGTCATATGGATGCAGCTTATGAATATCTTACTCCCGACGAGCAAAAGAAAGTGGATGTTTACAAAGGCGAGATGTATTTCTTCCGCGCCTATGTAATGCACCGTGCCGCGCTGCTTTTCTGTGAGGACTATGATCCGGACAAGGCCGCTGATCAGTTGGGTCTTCCCTATCCGAAAGAGTGGGAGCCGGAAGCGAAACTGGCTCGCGGTACGTTGGCAAAGTTGTATGAGAACGTAGAGGCAGACCTCGTAGAAGCTGAAAAAACCGTGACTGCTCAGGGTACTCCGACGGATCAGATTTACCTGACCAAAGATGCCATTACCGCATTCCGCGCCGAGCTGGCACTGCATCTCCACCAGTACACGGAGGCCAGCCAGTATGCCCAGTCGCTTTACGGCACCTATCCTTTGGTGACAACGGCTGAAGGTCTCGAAAGAATGTGGCGCGAGGATACTTCTACCGAGAATATCCTGCAGTTGGAGGTATTGCGTACGACCATGACGACTGTGAACTCGTTCGGTAGCTATCTGAACAGCAGCTGGAAGCCGAATTTGGGGGAATACTTTTATGCTCCTACCTATATTCCGGAGCAGCATATTGTCAAGTTGTTCAAAGATGCCGATTTCCGTACGGATATTTTCCTTGTTAAGAATGCCAATGTTACGATCAGTGGAAATAAGGGGGTCGGAGTTCTTATTGGTAAGTTCCGCGGTAACAAGAATTTCCAGACCAATACGACTACGTTGGTTTATCGCAACAGACCCAAGATGTTCCGTATCTCCCAAATGTATCTGGTCGATGCCGAGGCGCAGTATCGTTTGGACCCTGCTAAAGGTTTGGATCCGCTGAACCAGTTGCGTACGGCCCGCGGTCTGGCGGCTCTTGCTATGAGCGATGTGGAGAAGGATGTTACGTTGCTTGACGGCACGAAGATATCTGGACTTTTCAATGCTATTCAGGAAGAGCGCGGCCGCGAGATGCTTGCCGAGGGTACGCGTCTTTACGACCTGAAGCGTTGGGGGCAGGGTTTCCAGCGTAATGTCAATACGAGTCTTGCTCCTTTGGTTGACAATGTGTCTTATTTGCAGACTATGAAACAGACTGCTGGTAGCCCGAAGTTCGTATGGCCGATTCCGAATAGCGAGATGACGCAGAACCCGAATTTCGGTAGCCAGAACCAGGGATATTTGTAATAGATATCTTTGATCTGACAAGATATGTGAAGGATCGACCCGTTACGGGTCGATCCTTTTTATTTTGCGATCATATTGAATGAATGGGTTGGTATGGATTCTCCTTTTTCGTTGAGAGGTTCAGCTTCTCTTTTCTGACGCGGTTTGGAAATGGATTCGGGATTCCGGATATACTGTCGCAGGAGGATTTTCGGACCTTGCAGTCTGATGCAAATAATCCGGAATAATGCAATATGCTTGTTTTTTCTTGGTGATAAGTGGGCTCTTTATCGGTCGGGATATTTTTGTCAATGTGGTGCGTGTCCCGGGGTGTTCGGGAAAGCGGTGATATTTATGTGTTCGTTCGTAGCACACTTCCGGATTTTGTTGCCGGGCACGAGCGATGCCGGTGGCGTTGTCTTTTCTCTCTTTTGGGTATAGGGAAAAGGGAGGGGAGGATCCGCAAAACAGTGTGTCGGAGGCGGGATTCAGGCTTTTCCCTTGCTTCGGGTAAGGCCCTGCGGCAGGGCGAGCGATAGCCGTGAGAAGCTGACGACGGAACCGGCCAGGGCAAACCCTCCGGCAAGCAACAGGGCGATATGGCAGCCGTTTTCCGGGTCGATATGGAACAGCAGGGCTACCAGAGCCGCTCCGGTCGTCTGTCCCGTGAGCCGGGCTGTTGCCAGCATACCGCTGGCGCTTCCGCTTCGCTCGGGCGGTGCGGAGGCGATCAGGATGCTGTTGTTGGGAGATTGGAACAGGCCGAATCCGAGGCCGCAGAGCAGGAGTCGCCAGACGATGTCGGCGACGTGGGGTTGCTCGGGCAGAAAAGCCAGCAGAACCACGCCCGCCGCCATGATAAGCAGTCCTACGCCGCCCATGGCTCCTGCGTGGATCCGTTCGACCAGCAAGCCGGCGATCGGAGCCACGACCATAATGATAGCGGGCCAGGCAGTGAGGATCAGGCCCGTATGTACTTCTGTATATCCGAATGTCTTTTGCAGGTAGAAGGGAAGCGCGACCATAGCGAGCATCTGGGCGATGAACGAGCAGATCGAGGTGATGACCGAAACGGAGAAGATCGGGATGCGCAGCAGGTCGAAGGGGAGGATCGGATAGGGTTTGTGGAGCTGGCTGCGCACGAACAGTGTGCCGATGAGGACCAGCAGGATGACGCTTATTCCGATATAGCTGGGTTTGAGGCCGTGCGAGTAACCTTCGATCGAAGCGATCAGCAATCCGAAGGTGAGGGCGTTCATCAACCCGTCCCGCCAGTCGAAGTGGCGGCCCCGGATGCGTACCGGGTTTTTAGGCAGGAATCGGTAGCTCAACAAACACGCGATGAGTCCGATCGGGATGTTGATAGCGAAAAGCCAGGGCCAGGTGGCGATGGAGAGAATACCCGAAGCCAACGTAGGGCCGGCCACCGAGGAAACGGCTACGACCGTAGCGTTTACGCCCATTCCGCGTCCCAGGTGCCGGCGGGGGTATATCAGGCGGATCAGTGTGGTATTGACGCTCGTGATGGCTGCCGCCCCGAATCCCTGGCAGACGCGGGCCGTGACCAGCGTGGCGAGAGAGTCGGACAACGTGCAGCCCAGTGAGGCGACGATGAAGATACCCAGTCCCCCGATGTAGATTTTACGGTAGCCGATCACGTCGCCCAATGCTGAAAACGAGAGCAGGGAAACCACGATGGCTAACTGATAGGCATTGACGATCCAGATCGAATTGGCCGACGAGATGCCCAGCATACGGGCCATGGTCGGCAGAGCGACGTTGGCGATGGCTCCGTCTATGACCGAGAGCGATACGCCGAAAGCTACGGCGAGGATGGCCCAGAATCGGGTCGGCATGGGAAGGCCGTCCCACTCCCTGTTGCCGGCCAGACGGGGTGCTGCACCCTGTATCGGAATTTGTTGCAGACCTGCTTTCATCGTAAAAGAATCCTCTTGCAAAGGTGCGGAAAAAGCCGCGTGCAAGGTAAATTTATCGGCATTTTGTCGGGCGAAGTACCTAAAGCGGAGGCAAAGGTACGAATAAATACGGTCGGATGGACCGTCCGTCGGCATTTTCGGGTGTCTGGAAGCAGCCGGATATTTGTGGGAGAAAACGACCGGTTCGACGTTTTGCGGGGCAGGATGTGCCGGTCAGAGGATTTTCTGGAATGCGATGCGAGGATCTCCGGCGTAATGTATTTCTCCGCAGCGGACGAAGCCGAATTTGGCCAGCAGGCGGAGCATGCAACGGTTGTCGAAGTTGGTGTCTATCCGGAAGCTGCCTGTGCCGCGCTCCCGGGCCAATGTCATGGTGCGGCGCATGAATTCGGTCGCTATGCCCTGTCCTTTGACCTCCTGTGCGACGGCCAGACGGTGCAGGACGACGTATGGGGCTTGGTCGAGCCACGTGCCGTCGATTTCGGCATAGGCCGGTTCGCCGTCGAAGACGACAGCCCCGTAAGCGACGACGAGTCCTGTGTGAGTACATAGTACGTGGCCGTATCCGCGGTCGATGTCGTCCGTTATATGTGCCGCCGCCGGGTAGCCGTTCTGCCATTGGCGACTTCCCCGCAGGCGCATCTGCGCCTGGGCCTGGCGGATGATCGTGCAGATACGCTCCAGATCGTCGGGAAGTGCCGGGCGGAAGAGCAGACTGTCTGTCTGAAGGACGGTTGTCGTTGCGTTCATCGTCTTGCGAAAAATTTTTAGGAAGGGACGGGTAGTTCGGTCGTGCAGGGTGCGGGACGAAAAAGCGTTGGATTTATTCCGCCGTAACGAACATCCGGCCGAAGTCGAAGACGATGCGGTCGAACTTTTCGAAAAGGTCCATTCCGAGCGAACCGAAATAGGGTTGTTCGGATGCGGGGCCGAAGTCAGCTGTGACGGTCACCTTTTTCAGGGTGCGGGAGCCGTTGCCGATCGTGAAGGTTATATTCTTCAGGTCGTAACCCGTACCTCGCAAAATTCCGCCGAAACCTCCTGCGGCCGTTTCCCGCTTTTTCCCGCTGCGGTCGATCTCTTCGCGGTGCAGGGTGTAGTAGTTCGGCGAAAGTCCCGTGCGGGAGTTGCCCGTGTCGAAGACCATCGGGACGGTGTCTTTTCCGGCGACGAGCGTGTTGAGAATATATTGTCCCGAGGAGGTGTCGTGCATCAGGTTTCGCCCGCTTGCAGGGGTCGGTTCCGGAGTGGCGGGCAGGAGAAAGAAACCCTCTTTGGGGCGAAGCTCGATCTGGCCGGCCAGACGCATGAAGTCGGTGCCGAGGACGGCTTCGATATGGCCGATTTGGTCCGAAGCCTCGTCGTTGTCGAAGACCATGAAGTAGGGGTGGCGGATCGTGACCGGTCCGATCTGCATGGAGTCGGTCGTGGCGAATTTCACGAATCCGTTGCCGCCGATACCGCTCACGGAAATCGAATCGCAGATGATTTCGAGGTCGTGGCGCTTGGCGAATTCCGCCGAAACGAAGCTGGCGCCGCTGCAACCCGTGTCGAAGATGAAGCGCTCGGTGCGGCCGCCGATCGTTATGTCGGTATAGAAGTTATGGACCTTTTTGTCCGTGCCGTCCAGCGGGCTTTTGACCGTTTCGCTTCCGACGGTCAGCGGCAGCCGGATTTCGCCGTCGGGTTTCGTGAGCGACGTGCGCGGATGTCGGGCCATGGTTTGGAACCACCGTTGGGTCGCCAGGGTCGAAGCCCTCTCTTCCTCGCTCTGTCCGGCAGCGAACTGGGTGAGCAGGTCGGCCGCCTGTTCGTAGGCGCCCAGCTCCTGCAGGTTGCCGATAAGCATGGAGAGGAGCCAGCCGAGCATCGAGCCTTCGGGATCGGCGAAGAGTTCCTGTTGGTAGTCGTTGAGCAGCGTCCCGATGGCATTGCAGCTCTCCGGCAGCCGGTTGAAATGACTGCCCAGAGAGGCTTCGCAGAGCAGCCGGACGAAGGGCGACAGTTCGTCGCGGATCTCCGGGTAGCATGCTTCGAGCCGGAACCACTCCTGGGCGTTGATCAGAGCGGCGGCCTGTTCGTCGGCTGTCGGTACGGCAGGCTGTTCCTCTGCCGACAGGGGCAGGGTGAAAACGAGGAAGAGGGCGAGCAGCAGTTTTTTCATAGCGTCTTAATGGTTGGTATCGGTTTTTCCGGTCAGCGTCCGCAGGTCGTTGCCCGAAGGGTTTTGGAAAACGCGCAGGTCGAATTCGGGGATGACGGCCAGCACGTGATCGAATACGTCGGCCTGAATGCCTTCGTACGGGACCCAGTCCACCGTGTCGGTGAAGAAGTAAAGCTCCATCGGGAGGCCTTGTTCGGTGGGCTGCAGTTGCCGGACGAGTACCATCATGTTTTGATTGACCCGTTCGTTCTGCCTGAGATAGAGGTTCAGGTAGTTTCGGAAGACTCCGATGTTGGTTTGGTGCAGTCCGTTGATTTTGTCTTCACCGGAGGGGATGTCGTGTTGCCGGTTATACTCCTCGACCCGCTGCTGGGTCCGGGCGATGTAATCTTTCAGCAGGTCGATGCGCTTGTATCGCTCCAGCATTTCGGGTGTGCAGAAACGGATGCTGGTCATGTCGATATTGATCGAGCGCTTGACGCGGCGCCCTCCCGAGGAACGCATTCCTTCCCAGTTTTGGAACGAGTCGCTCACCAGCAGGTAGGGCGGGAGGGTGACGATCGTGTTGTCCCAGTTGCGGACTTTGACCGTGTTGAGCGTGACCTCCTCCACCGTGCCGTCGGCGCCGTACTTGGGCATGCTGATCCAGTCGCCGACTTTGAGCATGTTGTTGGCCGACAGTTGGATGCCCGATACGAAACCCAGGATGCTGTCGCGGAAGACCAGCATGAAGATCGCGGCCGAAGCGCCCAGACCGGTGAGGAACATCGCCGGAGAGCGGTCGAGAAGAATCGAGAAGACGAGGATGACGGCGACCAGGAAGGCGATGACCTGTCCGGTCTGCATCAAGCCCTTCAGCGGCTTGCCTTTCCACTCCTCCCGGCGGCCCATCAGTTGAAATATGGCTTCCAGCAGGGAATTGACGAAGCGCAGGACGGCGATGACGATCGCTATCTGTACCAGCCGCGTGATCAGGACGACGAGGCCGTTTTGATCGGGAAAGGCGATGGGCAGCATCACCACCACCAGGATCGGGGTGACGATGTGGCACAGCCGCCGCAGGACTTTGTCGTCGAAGATGATGTCGTCCCACGTGACTTTGGTCTGCTTGACGACGCGTCGCACGACCTGCAACAACAGCAGGCGGATCAGGAAGTCCAGCCCTACGCCGATGGCGACGATGATGGCCAGGATGACCCATTGGTCGATGCCGCGGGCGCTGTCCGCAGAGATTCCGATGTAAACGAGCAGTTGGTCGATCCAACTCCGGATGGTTTGTTGCAGCATAAATTCTTCGGTTCCGTTTTTCCAAGACAGGGAAAGGTGAGAGCAATCGTGCGGGACTTGCACGCGAAGATTGTCGAACCGCTTCCGATCTTTTGCAAAGATAGTGAAAGTCGAGAAGAAAACGGGAGCTTACTCTCAGTTTTCCGAGGCGTATCCTATCTTCTGCAAAGATAATGGAAGACAAGCGGTAGGCCAAACTTAATTTTCAGTTTTCTCATCCTTGCATGGCAGAGTTCACGAGCGTCCTCGGCGCATGCTTCGAGCGTCGGTTCGTGCAAATTTGATTCAGCCCTCGGTTTTCACTATATTTGTATTTCGAAATACGATGAAAATGAAACCCTTGTTTATTTGCTATCCCCGTTGCAGCACTTGTCAGAAAGCCCTTAAATGGTTGCAGGAGCGCGGGATCGAAGTCGAAGTGCGCGATATCGTGCAGCAGAATCCCTCCGAAGCGGAGCTCGAAGAGTGGATCGATCGCAGCGGTCTTGCGGTCAATAGATTTTTCAATACCAGCGGTCTGCGTTATAAGGCGCTCAACTTGAAAGAAAAGGTCCGCACGGCTCCGCGCGAAGAGCTGATCCGCGTGCTTTCGACCGACGGTATGTTGGTGAAACGGCCTTTGCTGATCGCTTCCGACAAGATTTTGGTCGGATTCCGCGAGCCGGAGTGGGCCGCAGCCTTGTCGGAAAAAAGATAGGCGTTTCCGGCTGTACCGAAATAGGAAGCGGACGGAAATTTTCCGTCCGCAGGGGCTATTTTTTCATTTTGTCGGGTTGTCGCTCCCGTTTGATTCTCTTTTTGCGGCGGACCGACCAGCCGAAGTAGCCCAGCATACGGCCCAGTGCGAAGTATTCGCCGTGCGAATAGACGATGGGGCGGGCTTTCTGCAACTCCAGTTTACCCGTTTCGGAGTCGATGTAGCGGCTGTCGGCCTGGATATTCACCACTTCGGCCAGAAACAGGTCGTGCGATCCTAACGGTAGGATCTGTCGTACGCGGCATTCGATCGACAGGGGAGCTTCGGCTACGACGGGAGCCTTGACGACGGTCGCCGGAACCGGAGTAAGTCCCGTTTCCCGAAATTTGTCGTGGTCGCGGCCGGAACGTACGCCGCACCAGTCCGTAGCGCGTGCCAGCTCTTCGGTGGTGAGGTTGATGACGAATTCACCCGTGCGGCGGATGATGTCGTAGGAGTGCCGCTCCGGGCGGACCGAGATGTAGCACATCGGGGGATTGGTGCAGACCGTACCCGTCCAGGCGACGGTCAGCAGGTTATATTCGTCGGGGGTGGCGCCGCAACTGACCAGTACGGCCGGTAGCGGGTAGATCAGCGTTCCCGGTTTCCAGTTTTCTTTCATTGTTTTCGGAGGAATCTTGCGTGATGTTCCCTGCAAAAGTAATCATTATTTCACAAAGCCTCCGGACTGTTTTCCGACTTTGTTCCGCCGATGAACAACCGGTACCGCGCGACGGCGGCATCCAGCGACTCGGGGGCGGTATCTTCCCATAAGGTCGTTTGTATGGTGACGTTCCCTCGTCCTGCGGTTCGTTTCCAATTGCCGACGATCTGTCCGTCGCAAAGGATGACCGGTTGGAAAATTCCGTAGGAGTTGAAGGCTTTGGAGGTGTGCTCTTTTGCAAGGACGTCCGAACGGTCCTTGTAGCCGATCAGGTATTGGTCGTAGGCGGGCAGCAGATGCGTCGTGTCGCACGGAGCGGCTGGGGCCGGAATGCCGGAAAACAAAAAATACCCGATCTGCTGAT